>JACCDN010759503.1_pt1 | contig 84610 bp, 101 predicted proteins | sample 7441691 | NCBI WGS metagenome assembly JACCDN01 (sample SAMN15323439, study PRJNA562643) | freshwater metagenome | isolation source: river surface water | place: USA:Blue River Watershed | collected 2017-08-16
CTCAGCTACAGACCCAACCAACCCAACCAATCCTGTATCGTTTTGGACAAACAGAGTTCCAGATCATGAGCCGTGGCCAAGACGCGACTTCATCGACAACAACACTGATCATATTAATTATAAGATTGTTGATATAAATGATGACGGAGTGGGCAAAGAATACGTTGATAATTTAATGGAACAAGGCAGAAATGCCTTTTGGAGAAGATAATGAAGAGCAATCTATACAAAGGATTTTCTAGTTACGAATATAAGAAAAACACTATATTTCAAACAACCGACATTGAACTAGTAAAGAGAGATTTGCTTAATGCTATATTCACTAAATTGGGAAGCGTTCCAAAAAATCGATCGTTTGGGACCAGCATACACGAATATCTGTTTAAGCCGTTTGATGAATTAACTTTCACGGCTATGGAACTGGAAATGATTGCCGTAGTGCAGAAAGATCCGAGAGTTCAACTTATAAATTTATCAAGAGAACCAAACTTTCCTGCTAAGTCTGTATTATTCAATTTTACATTGAGGTATGTTGAGTTAAATATAGAAGACGTATTTCAAGTTACAATGAATTTTGAGGCCTAATAAATGACAGCAATACTGAGAGCAGAATCGTTTGAAATTATAAAGAACGTGTATAGGACTGCCAACATAAATGCATACGATTTTGGTACAGTTAAGAGAGCATTGATCGAATATATTAGAACAGAGTTTGCTGAAACTTTCAACGATTTCACAGAATCGAGTGAAATCATAATGATAATAAGTGCGTTTGCTTATATTTCTGAAATATTTTCATATCGACAAGACTTGGGGTTTAATGAAAACTTTATTCAAACAGCGCAATTAAAAAACAACGTAATAAGATTAGCGGAACAAATGTTTTATTCACCCAAGCGCAATAAAACATGTACTGGTTTGATAAAAATTACCAGCATTTCAATAAACGAAGACGTGTTCACCAGCTCAGGACAGAATCTCAGAGGCATCACCGTGCTGTGGAACGATAAAAATAACAATCAATGGAAGGAACATTTTTATCTAATTTTAAACAAAGTGTTGCAACAATCAATTGGTAACGTGTCCGCTAGTGAACGAACAACATACAACGGCATACTATTTGAAAGCTACCAATTAAATAACACCACCACTCAAAATGGCACGTTTTCAATGTCCGCATCATCAAACGGAGCCCAATACAACATTGAAATGATTCCTTTCGTGTTTACTGGAGATGGGTTGGAAGAAAGGACTCCAGGTTTGGGGTCTTCAATCAACGTATGCTATTTAAATGATGGATTGGGAGATGGGTCCCCATACACAGGGTTTTTCTTTTTACTGAAGCAAGGAAACCTAACAAAAGTTCAGAATGTGTTTATCAATCAACCAATGAATACCGTTTATGGATTGAGCGGCATTGGCATAAATCAAGATGATGTGTGGGTAATAGAGCAGAATGGTGTTCCAACAATGTGGGACACTATAGAAAAGTTTTATGATGTTGTTGACATCCAACAACCCAAAACAGTGTTGATTAGAACTCTCGACAATGACCAGGTTGAATTGGTATTTGGAGATGGCAATGCTAGAGAAATTCCAAACGGAACATTTGATGTTTGGTATAGAACCAGTTCTATCGGATCACAAACCATATCAACAAAAGCTGTTCAGAACAAATTACACAATTTTACATATTTGACCCAAGCCGGAACAATCGGAACGGCAACACTAACATTATCTTTAGTTGAATCGCTAGCAAACGGATCAGAAACAGAAGACATAGAATCCATCAGATCAAACGCCATAAATTTATATCCAACCATGCAACGAATGGTTAACGGAAGAGACATAACAAATCATTTTGCATCACAACAAGATGTATTAACTTGCAAAGCAATCAACAAATCATTTGCCGGAGATTCGCAATATCTATCTTTAAACGGATCAAATAACAACAATAACATTACTAGGTATGTTCAGAGTGTATTATACATTGAGGACATCAATAAAATACTAACATACACTAGCATTAATGCTGAAACTTTAATAATCAATTATGTTGAGCCGTTGCTTCAAGACGGTGACGTAATAACAACATTATTTTATCAAGAACAGCTCAATCCGTTGCGGTCATCATTCGTACGACCTCTTGAGTATGACGATATTCTAAAAGCTGTTGGAGTATCATCACCAACATATCCGTCTCCTCCTGCTCCTGTCTTTCCAGTAGCGTTATATAAAATACCAAATCAAGATACGTGGAAAACCGCAACCAGATCAAAAAACATAACCACCGGAGTAATTGCCACACAAGATCAAGACATCATCACAATTGATAGAATTTTTGAAGACAATAGATTGGTGTGGAGAGTGTACGTAAAAGGCAAACATCTGTCACTATACACCTCGGATATAAAATTCAACATCCATCCCAACAACAACATTATTGAAAAGGTAACCTTGTTTTCAACAAACGTTAATGCGCAGCGGAATCAACTTTTAGGATACGATGTTAAATTGACACGAGATGGCACATACTATAACGATGATGGACTATCGCAGATAAATCGAATTCCTGTTAAATATGTTGATAATAACATCGATGGTTACCCAGATGTTTATTCTCCTACAGGCAACAACGTAGGAGCCATATTCGATGACACGTATACTCTGGAATCATACTTAGATGGCAGCAATTATTATGTTAATTTGCCTTTTTTGGTTATTCCTTCTGCAAACGACATATTATCTATTTCTCCATCTGCGCCATATGATTATGATACCAACAATTCAGATCTTCCAACCAATAGGTTGAAAATCGGCAGCGCTATCGCAACATATGCCATAAAAATAAGAGATCGTGTGTTTTTTGAAAATACTGACGGCAGTTTAACGTTAATGTCGGGTTCTATAAACGACCAAGTAACGCAATATGCATTCAATAAAAAATCTGGCAAAATAAAATCATTTCCGGGTCGCGTGGGATACTACGGAACATATGAGAAAACAATTAACAACACCGTACTAATAAATCCTTATTCGTCAAATATAATAGAAGTATATGTAGTAACTGCTAGTTATTATAAGGACATTGGAGCTTGGGTTGATTTGAATAAATCATACGCACAGCCAACATTGCCCACTTCGTTTTATCTCCAACAGACATACGCTAATGTATTAAAAAATAAAATGATTAGCGATGTGATAATTTTACAACACGCCATTCCTAAAATGCTTTTTAATGGCACGAAGCCGGTATATTTCAAGATAAGTAAAAAAAATAATATAAGCGATTACGAATTGAAGACAAAAATTGTTGAGCAAGTAAAAAAATATTTCAGCAATTATTCAATGACGCTGGGCTATATGGTAGATTTTAGCTCAATAATTAGCATGGTTATGTATAATTTAGGCCATTTGGTTACAGGAATGTATGCAATAGATGAATTTGATAATATAATAACTAGTATCCAATCATACGAGAATGAATTTATCGTCTGTGATATTACCGCCAACAATTTATTAGTGAAACAATAACTGTTTGGTTTTAATGTAAATTATGCCTATACGGTTGTTCATAAATACTGAAATACGCGTAATTGTTGAGATAATACCGAAATGCATAGAAAATTTTCTTCATTTAACTTGTTGCCGAATGTTATACAATCTTCCATAAATGAAGTGTTGTGCAAAAATGTGTTTGATCCGTTCATAAACGAAAAAGAAGAGAATTATGTGTACGGTGCCCTATCCAACAATCCATCAGATGATGATAAGATTGAGATAGCAGATAGTTATTACCATTTAAATCAGATTCAACCGATATTCAAAGTCAACGAATCACATTACTCGTTCAAGGACATTTTGGTTGAATTGGATAAACAAGGAGCAAATCTTCAAACATTCAAAGAGTGGGGAGATTCTTCCTTTTTAAATTTCTTACCACCAATAAATTTAGACAAGTTCAATAACTTTCAGAATTATGTTTGGGTGGATTTTGACTCTCGGCCCTCGTATATATGCATCAGAAGCCCGTTAATTCACCAACAAGAACACATGCTAATGATAGCTCGCAAGATGGTGAAACAGCCCGTTGCGATTTTATCAACCACAACTAATACTATTACCGTTGATGGAGATTGTGCATTTATTTTCCAAATCAATCCTGCAATATCAATCAGCGATAGTACCTCTAATAATGACGCTTATATCGTTGCTAGTGCTACTACATCATATGACCATATAACCAACACATACACTACTACAATTACAACTACAACTTCCACGTTGAGTGTTTCTACGAATAATGGAGTGTTGCATGTTCCAGACGTGGTGAGTGAAATATATGCATCATTGTATAACATAATGAGACGTGTATACAGCGTTACCTACTTCGACACTTTTAAATTTGATTATGATGACCCATCCACGACTGGCACCAATGAGACTGAGGGCCTGTATTATGATCAATATGGTTTAACGGTAGACGATCCGGAATTATCCTATGACCTAAATGATTGGCAGTTAAACAACAAGTGGATTCATAAAGATGATGTTCCTTTTAATATGCACGGCACTCCAGCAACGCAGCCAATAATTGAATATCAAAACACATTGGAAATGAACCAGTGGTTCAAAATAACCAGACAATGGCAGTATAGAGCTAATTTGAACGATGGTTGGGAAGAAACAACAGACACCAGACCGAGTATTCATGAGTTTAACTTATCCAGATCAGTGGCTAATTATTCTGGATTATATTTAGACTATATCTCTCTCGACTCATCAAATGAGACTTTATACGTATCATCTTCGACCACAATAAACACTGGTGATTTGATTAATATAAAAGGAAACAGCAACATATATGAAATTGGCACTATAACCACACTGTCTGGACAAAAAGCGCTCAAATTAATATCTCCTGTCACTCCTCTAATTATAACACAACCGTCCCCATCAAATGCTATTGGATCCATAGATAAGCGTTTCAGATTGATTGGTAAAATTCCAAGCTCTAGTGTAGAGCATAGCAACGAAATCATGCTTAACGATTCAGCAGCGCATCATCTATACACAATGGGAAAATTATCGGAACGATCTTCCTGGGCATATTTTGGCACGGCAGTCGATTTGGTTATACAAGCAGCATCAGCAACATCCATAACAATTAATGGAAAATATCCACTGTTGCGTGGGAACGGCGCTACGCCTTTTATTGCCATAACGGGTGGTAGTTTAAACGGAACATACTTTATAAACAACGAAGAAACTGTTGTAACTCAAACAGGCACATCATTCACTACTAGATTTGAGGTTTCGGGATTACCACCAACTCTAACAACTCCTTTCGGCAATGCAACCTTCGATTATATCACCAATGAAACAATGCAAGTATATGATTATTTAAACGATCAGAATGTATCATTGAAAATATTGGATATTGTTGAACCCATCACGGCCAACACCGTATTAACAAATCAAGGCATAAGAGAAGTATCTAAAATTGTTTATGATCCACTATACAATAACCCCTCATCTCAAATATGCGGAAACTTTATTTCGTTTAATGATACATCTCGTGGTAATAAGTGGCTCGGTCCATTTGTGCATTGGGTATACAATGGAGTAGTTGATCTCGCTTACGCATCCAATAGAAGTGAACGACCAGATAGTGCATACAATACTCTATCAGATGATTTTGCACCCAATCAAGAAGTATCAATTTTTAGTACCCACGGATCTCTAAATCCCAATATGAGGTTTGCTAAAAACAGTCTTAATACTAAAGTTTTCATAAACGGACGATTACAAAAAACTGGATATGTTGAAGGGTTCTATAATGGAACGACTTTTAATCCAAACCCATCCACGGGATTATGTAATGCTGTTAAATTTGACTCTCCTGTTAGCCGCGAAGACGGAATGACCATTATACTAGACGTTTCTGTTGAATCGTGGTCAGATTCGGATGTGTATACTTTTGGGTATTTTAGAACCAACACAGAAAACGAGGATACGAAAAAGTATGTGAGTGGAGTGTTGTACTATAAAAACTATCAACAACAGTACACAGGAAACGAATATCCTATTTTTAACTTATATAATAGAACTGGCACATTCGTTGGAGCTAATGAGTTATTTAAGTATGATGATAACGGCAATTCTTTTTCCAACAAACTAAATGATTTTGTTTATAAAAACAACAACAAAGAATATCGCTTCGAAAATTTGATGGTTGATGATAATGGGGTAGTATCATATTACAATAACGCAACTATTACAAAACCAGTGCCAGGAATGTCACGAGAAGAATCATCTTCTGTTTGGAGACGAACAGCATATCCAGCAACATATGTACCAGTAATAAAAAATCGAGATGGTGTGGTTGAGCCGTCGATTTCGCCTACTAATTTTTGGGAAATTCCACCATATGTCACAAATAATCCAAAAAATATAACAGAAAGTCTAGCATTTAATTCCGAACTATATCCCCACTTTAACACTATTATAGAACATAATAGTAAAAATGATTTTACGTATAGAGGAGGGTACGACACAGTTGACTCAAATGACAATTTAGACCGAACCTACGGTGAAATCAGATATGATGTGATAGGAACGATAACAACATCAAGCATAACATCGTTGTTGTGCGCAAACGTCGCTCTTAATAATATAAATTTTGTCAATGTAATTGAATTTATAAATTATCAACAGAAAATGTTTATAGATACAAACATCAATCTTGCTCTAACAAAAATAATAGAAGACATTGCCGACAATTCTACTCCTACACCAACCACTTCGTATTTTGATTACATTAAGCAACAACACGCGCTAAATGATTTAAACATCGCTCTGTTTGGAGATAGCTTATCTAAACGGCTAAACGGCATTCCGAACGTGTGCCCAACTGTAGCATTCTCTGGTTTGCTTGACAAAAGACCTCCCCACATATCATATGACCATAAACGCAACATTGTTAGACTACAAACTCACATCACTCAACAATTAGTGAATATAGAGACTGAGTGCGCATTAAGCGAAACGATAACAAACCAATTATCGACAAAGCTGCGAGCATACAAACACGAACCAACATCGCCTATTTTGAATGATTTTTGGTTAGATTCAACATCACAAATGTTGAAAAAATGGGACGGAAGCACGTGGATTAGCGTGGTTTCGATCCACGACATCAAAGAAACAATTGGTAACAATTTAGTAGAGTGTGAGAATGCATTATATAATAGTTGCAATGCACCTTATGCCAATTCTGCACCAACTATTACTAATGCTCAAACCTCGGATTATAATAATGTATTAAAGAAGCAATTTGTAAAATATGTGGAACGTTTGAATATTTCCGACATCACGATTAATCCTATATTCTCGCCATCAGACCCATTTACGTGGAATTATAAGGACGTTAATTACTTAAATATGAACAATCCACTAACATCATCACCTTCTTCTAGTTATGTTGGCTGTGATTATCGATACATATATGAACGATTATTCAAGACCCCTTATCCCCACTTAGAACCTTGGAGAATGCAGGGGTATTATTATAAACCAACCTGGTGGGATGCACAATATAAGTGGACCGTTGCTGATGGATTGCCTGCTCGTAGATGGAAGTCGTCCATGTGGACTAATATTTTAACAGGGGTGGTTCCAGCTGGACAATTATTGAGCAATCTGTCTACAACATCAGGAGGGACCGCAGGTGAAACAACAGAATATAACTTCGTATCCGTTAATATCTCACCTGATACCACCACGGATGGATTCGGACCCGATGACTTATTGCCTCCATATAGAAATATCGTTGCTCCTAGTGCGGCAGACTTAGTTGTGCAGGGTTACATCTTAATAACAAACTCATCACATCTACCAGCCACGTTATCCAATCCGGGTGAATACGGAAAAGGATCATACTTGGAACGAAATTGGTATGACAGTATTGCATTCAACAATGATGTGAGAATAATTCCTCGTTATTTGATGCAGCCTTTTAAATATATTTCCAAAGTGTTGTTTAATCCTGATTATTTGTCTGGGGAATTCTTTACAAAAACTGGACAGCTCGAATCTACCAACAATTGCAATCTTTTCACTAACAATATACAAAACGATGCATCGTCACTGTATACATATTATGCGAGATCAAAAGGACTATTGGGCATTAATACCAATGCAGGAGAACAGTGGAAGTCGTCTGATGTGCAATACGGGCACATTAATGACAAGCTGATCAATGAAGTTGAAATAGTACAGTATAAGCCAGACCAGTTGCTGCAGACCACTACCATAGATAACACACGATTAGTAAAAAGAATAGACTTTACTAATTTTATAATATCTGTCATCAATCAATCCACCACCTCAATAGGAGCTGCTCGATTTAAAACTGGATGGAAATTCTCCGTAAACACCACCACAAATAAAGTGAAATCAATCGATGTCAAAAAAACGTTTTTTGCAGTGGTTACAAAGTTAAACAGCAACAATACCTTCGATGCTAACTTAACAGATTTTACCACAGGAATGGCTGTGACTTTCACTGCTGACCAAATTATCAGCGACGATTTGTCGTTTCAAGATATATTCTATTTGATAAAAATATCCAATTCACTAGGAGCTGTTGCTAGAACGTATAACGACAGCATGTCTGATGTTCGTGTTTCAATAGACGATAGACCTGTGGGATTGCATTACATTATGGTGCCCAATTCTATACAACCAGTTAATGGAATAATGATTCCAAAAACCCAAGAGGTCACTACAGAAGTTACCTTTCCTACAACGATCGTTGGTGAATATACTCTCATTAATTTTTTAGTTGGGTATATTGAAAAACAACACGAAAACGGAATAAACGAAGCAAACACAAAACAAGGGGTATTGGATGCAACTGATGTTGATTGGTGGTCCCAGATCAATCTATTAAGAGATATACTTCAAAAGTTGAACGATTTTTCTTTCAACGGTGGAGACTATATCGATGCAACTAATATGGTTCTCAATCCATATGAAACTGAAATAAGAATTAACCACGGTGAACAGTTTATAATAGACAGCTTTGTAAATCAAAACGGTGAATATGAGGATGATAGTCAATTATATGATGTGTACGGAAGATCCATATCATCAAATGATATTATGGTTCTACGAGGAAATGAAACATCAACTATTAGATCAATCAACGGTCGCCAAATAGGAGGTGGGTCCATTAATTTGCTTCAGAAGCATAGCATTTTAATGATGCCGGAAGAAAACTACAAACTATCGCTCGGCTTATTGCCGAATAGAATGGATGAAGTGCAATTGCAAGTTAGTTCTGCATACAATCAACGACCAGGATATGTGCACTTAGACGGAAAATTAACAAAAAATTTAAGCAACACCGTATCTTTCAACAACAATCAGCTAAGAACTGGGACGTTTAATAATTATTTTAACGGTATGACAGATATAGACAATCTTTCATATTCAGCTTTTGAAAATAATAGAATGTATGAAACGTCGCTGTTAACCAAAGGAACATCTCAAATGTTTACGGGAGTTTTTAGCGGAAATGTTGAAGAAATAATCGCTTTCGATATGGACGGAATAATATACAACGATTCACTCAATATTCCGTTGGCATTGGTCGTTGATAATTCCATCAATAATAAAAACCTAACCACCATATCCCAACACATATCTGATGCTGATATTAAATTGGATTTTTTAGATTCCAGACAGTGGCCACTTTTACCACATTACCGAGATGAATTAGCATCGAGATGGAACATGTCTCCAAAATATGAAACAATACTCACTAGCTCAATACTTTCAACCAACAAACTAATGGCATCTCATAAATTGGTAGAATTCTACACCGAATATGCTGTTGAATTGACACAACACGACCGATCCGTTTGGATGCATCAAACAACATTTCCTATAAATTTTGTATATCCTAATCCCCTAGTTCCTGTGGCTGAGGTGTTTATTGGAAAAGTCACATCTCATAAAAAACAACTTTCAGTGTTATTAAATGACACCCCCGTTGATTTTGATGTCATTTATGATTCTACAGGAGCAACAGTACAAGTATCGATTGCAGACGCATTAATATCCAATACTATTAAAATATTAATATCTTCTTCTATAACATTACCGATCAGCATGGTGTCCCAAGACGGGTACGATGATTTGAATGTTGCAGAGCTGGAGGTGTTGCCATATACCATAGACATTAGTTATACCATTAAAGGGCAATATTATTCATTTGATGATGCTGTTGTTAGTATAGCATATGATACAGATGCGGAAGAGGTTGCAATCAGCCTTCCGCAAAAACGAGATTTGATTGATAAATACATGTTTATTGGTGTTGATCCGTCTAGCACCAATTGGAAGAAGCAACAAGTGGGAAAGGTTTGGGCAAAAAACATATTCTTTAAGAATTGGTACAATTCTTCACTTTACAGCAATCACGAACAACAATTAAGAGATGCGAATAACATTGATGTATCTCGTGATTGGGGAATTTATAGATGGGTAGAGAGCGATGTCCCACCAGAGCAATGGTACGATATTCATGAGGCTAGAGCTCTTGGATTGTTGACATCAGAAACAGAAAACACTGCGCAGTTTATTGGGGAACCTTTTAATAAATTTGGTAGCGTAACAAGAGCAACCATAGCAGATGAGTGGGGATCCACCATCGATGAATATTCTGATATTGTTGCAGATTTTTATAGTCAAGACGCACTAATCGAACATTCTACTGCTTTACCAGCTGGTACTCTGGTAAACGTGTTCATAAACGGAGCGTTTGTGCTGGTTGCGGTCGTGGATGAAACACAAAAAATTATATTTAACAACATCACATCTAATGGACAAAATAGAATAATTATACGTGAATCGGCTCCTATATTTGAAGATACCGACACTAAGAAATACATTAGAGAATTTATATTCAATGAAGGACAGGCTGTAAGAGACGGTGTAACATTTGTTAAATATTATTTTTGGGTTAAAAACCACGTTGACTCTATATCTGATGTATTACAGGTATTTGAAAACGACACAAAACCGAATAAAATAATTGCAACGTGCCTAGGCTATAACGATAACACTAATGGCTTTAATGAAATGGTTCTTCTTAACACATCTCAACGAAACGGAATATTAAAAATCACCAAATCAAACGACCACACGTGGAATAACGTTAAATTATCGAATAACACCAAAGTTCCGTTTTACTTGTGGACTTTAATATCGCACATCACAACAAACTTTACATCACCGTATACACTACATGACGAAATTATTTCTTCCAATACCAGATACGGATTAAAAAGTGGCCAAAAATTATGTGACTATGAGGAACTAGCACATATTATATTAGATACAATTGCGTTGGATATTCATTGGGGAGAATTGACCGTCGATGACATAATAGATGCAATACAAGATGGAACAATAGGCGCTGTGTTATCAGCGAACTACAACACGATCCCAACATCTACAGTTAATAGCATATTTTTTACTTTGTTGTTTTTGTGTTTAACCAAAAACAATTTCGAATATAATGTGCTAGTAACTTCGTTAGTAGATGTAACAACACAGGCGACCATAACATAATGTACATAAAAAACCAAACACAATACTTTAATGAGAGAATAAAGCCATATCACGTTAAGATAAGAAACAATACATCGGTGGTATCAGCTCATGAGGCAGCCGACATTGACTCTAAGGAAGTGCTCAAGATAACAGTAACAACTTATGAACACGAAGAGCAAAAGATTAATACCACTATTGGGTATGATTCTGGGTCGTATGATGGAATATATAATTCCATTTTGTTTAAACAGACGGCGCCAAATGTAAATGTATATGTTGATAACGTGGCAGTAACTAGTCCAACTTTTGGTTTTTATGATGGTTCAACATTTAACCCACCACCAGTGGACGGAATATGCAACGCTGTGCAATTGTTTTCGGATCTAAACCCCAGAACAGTTTGGATCATCGGAATGAATACGAAAACGTTTAATCTTTCAGCAGACCCAGAAGCATCAAATTATAGTGTACAGATTTTGTGGTTTGATGATGTCAATATCATATTTAACAAAAATTCTAATTCAGTTGATGTGCAAGTGAGCACCGGAGAGCATCCAGCTTTTGTTGAAGGATTCTCCAACGGCGTAACATTTAACCCAACACCAGTGGACGGAATATGCAACGCTGTGCAATTGCTGAACCCCATGTATAACAACAATGAAGATATATCAGTATCATTGGTGAATAAATTTGCAGCAACTAAAGAACTACCAGGGAGTGCAAGCGTAGTTAGCCTAACTGGTGATGTTAAGCTGGCATATGATTGGCCAAACGCAGGCTTATCTTGTCCACCAGGTCCGAATGATTTTTACTTCACTAAAATAGTGATACAGGACGGCGACGATGGCACATCAGAGGCCATCGATGGCACTACCTCAATCACATTACCATGAGAGAACACACATTATGAGAATTAAAGCGTTAGGAACATGCAGCATATACGACACTAGCAACAATGTCCCCTTGTTGATTTCACATCCAAATGCGATCCATCCGTTAAACTTGTCTGTAGCATTGGGAAGAGGATTAGCAGGAATGCCCAACGCTAATTGTTTCAGAATGGCATTCGGAACGGGTGGCACGACTGTTGCTGGACTAACTTATGAAAAAAACGACCCAAACATAACCAATTTCGCTAATAGATTGTATAATGAAGTATATTCAGAAATAATTGATGCGACCGCAATTGGATTGTTGTCCACAGGAGACGGGACTGTTCCTGAAAATGACGACTCTTCCGTATTGTTTGAAAGTGGTCCCGGATGTAGAATATCTGTAGATGTACCCACCAACACAACAACAATTACCATCGAGTGTCACATAAACCCCAAAGAACCGTTGGGACAAACCATTCTTGCTGGCAACGTGGAGGATACATTTTTTGAATTTGATGAAATTGGCATCTTTACAAAAGGAAAGCCGTCAATATCTGTACCTGGATATCAATATATTGATTTAGATAACAGTCCAACAAAAACATCTCCGAAATCATCTTCTATGAGTACAGGTCTCGTGGTTGATACGACAGCTAGTAAATATTTCTTCAGACTTGTAGTTGATGAAAACAGTCAACAATTAATCAAACTAGATTTTTCTACTCTCAAAACTGCCCCAACATATGGTCAGTTGGTGGCTAGAATAAATGCAGCAATCCTATCCTCTTTTGGTTCCCAGGTAGCAACAGCATCCATTTCTAATATAACACAAACAGAGAGCATCACTAGCGCTGATAATACGTTCGGTCGGCTTAAAATAACAAGCAGCGCTGCTGGTGATTCGTCCAAGATCACAATATTAGACAACCAATCAACCGATACATCCGGATACACTTCATTGGTTGTGGCATTGAGTGGAACGATATTGCCAAACGTGAGTGGTCAAAGTGCTGGTGTTGCGTTAAATGCTCGCGATTCAACACTAGAGGCTGAACGATTACTATGTCATTTGAGATTTGACCCAATCAAAAAAGCAAGAGACGTGTCGTTGAAGGTGGTATATGAGATAGCTTTAACGGTTTTACCAACAGATGAAATATAAAAGGCGCCTTTCGGCGCCTTTTTATACAACTTTGCATTGTAAATTTTAAGAAGATGCTGGGGGAGTGGTAGCAGGCATAGCAACGCCCAACATCCCAGAACGTGGATCAATGATTTGACCAGACGGTGTGTGGATTTTAACAAGTTGATGAAAATACTCTAGAGCATTCATGCCATTACCGAGTCTTGTACTAGCCATGACTTCAAATAACGGCAAAATTGTTGCTTGACGATCAGTAATAATTCGAACAATGCGTCTACGATCAACACCATCGAGATTTTTGATGGGAACATACCAAACGTTGCCGATTTTATCTTGCGCAATTACCACAATTTCTTCCATGACACCCTTTCCATAAAGGTCAGCCCAGAATACGTGATTGAATTTAGAAGGACGAAGATTCATATTATTTCCTCAGTTTATAATCCTATTTAAACGTTTTAAAATAAGGGTGTTAAAGGAGCTTGATCGTCATGTATCAATCTAACGTGGTCGAAAACATTACCAACGAATTTGTGGACGATTTGGATCCATCGTTTGAAATAGACTTTTTGGTTGGTAAGTCATTAGGGTTATTCTCACATTTTGTGGCGTTATCCAAACACGATTTCATGGACTTAGATCCCTCCATAATAACCACTTTTATAAAGAATAAAATAGAACGAGCCGGTGAATATTTTATTTGCACGGAAACTCATTTTGTAATTGAAACGTCCTCGTGGAATCCTTCAACAGATGCAACTCAAATAGCATATTTGATAGATGAATACAAACCAGCAATAAATTTCGTCAACATAGCAGACAATAAATGCGTGTGTGTTGTGATTTTGTATCCACATTTAGTGTCTCCCACAATAGTGACACCCAACAATACATGCGATGTATATACAGCAACTGGAGATAATTTTATCATTGCCTTTTGTAGAGCAATAATAAAATTCCACCACAATTTGGGTGAAAATTATGAATAGTCCACAAACATTGACGATTGAGTTGACAGAACAATCAATAACTCTCATCAGCAGTGCCATTAAGCATTTGCATGGTAAATTACAAACAAACACACAAAACTGCATGGCATTAGCTGAAAGCATGTTTGACATATATGATGACTTTGAATTTTCATCAGGAATATCTCAAATAGAGGAACCGTTTAGTAAACTGATCAGCAAAACAAATAAAGATCTAGCTTTATGTGATGAATTACTTAGAGCTTTTGATCAGTTTACCATTTTATTGAAGTCCAAACAACACGCCCATTCACCAGATGAATCAATAGAAGGAAATGATGAATTTCCTTTGTATGAAGACGAATTATAGTAAATCTTCCACCCCGTATTCATCATCTAGACCTTTTAACGACGCTTGAGATCTTTGATGATTGTTTATTCCTGTTTGCTCATATTTTCTTTTAATTATTTGAATGTGTTCAGGAATAACAATTGGTATGGGTACGAGAAACTCTGTCAACTCATACATTAATTGGCAAATATTAGTAACAATTACACCATCATATGATACTGCCATTCCACCTATCCAACGCTCATACGCTCCCGATACGTTTCGATCAATTATTCGTTTGATGATAGTCTCTAGTGGGACGTTATTAAAAACTCTCTCTTCGTATTCAAAAAGAGCGACCAAGTCGTATTCTTTAGTTATTAGCACGTCTTCATATGCAGAAGCGATACCATTCACATCAATCGATATTTCAAACACATTGTTGAATTTTTTTACAGTCCTTGCAATCCACAGCACCGCTGTGTTGTGTTGTGTTGTTTTGATTATTTCACTAATGTGCTTGCCTAAAAATATATCCCATCCCTCCCACTCTTGATAAACACTATCAGGATATCTGGGAACATCAGGACGCACGTTGTTATTTTGAGAACACCACCGTCTCCACTCATCTGCTGATTTTAATCCTAATGATTGAACAAATTTCTTTGATTGAATGTAGTCACATTTATGTGAATATGTTGGGGTATTAGGATCAAATATTCCCAACACATCAGGCCAATCTGTCCATTGCCCCAATTTCATATAATATGAATCTGGATTGTTGGAAAATCCTTTCAAAGTTAGCTTATTCTCTTTAACCCAATCAAAATATTGCTGTTTGAAGGAAAAACATTGACGCCGCACCTCTTGTTTAAACAAATGAAATGGCAACAGCTGCAATACGTCATTTTGGGTTTTGGGTTCCGTATTATCAGATTGTATTTTTTCAAATTTACTCCTTCCTCGCACATCAATCCCTGTTATTCTGGACCACCCTTCCCATAAACTTTTATAAACTCTGGCTGGAATTTTTGGGTAATCTGTTGATATGGCTCCTCTTTCATATAGTTGGTCCCATTGCTTTTGGCAGATAATTTTATTGGTTAATACAAAATCGACGAACGTTTGATAGTCAACGTACTGCGATAAACTGGGATCATTTTTTGACTTGTTTAATACGAATGTTTCGCCCAGAAAGTCATCCCAAGAGAACGACACGTTTCTTGCTTCATAATAAGCTTTTGGGGCCAACGGAACTAAAGGATATTTTTGATATTCTGCTTTTATCCATTGTTCGTATGCAGTGCGAGTTTTAAATTGAAATTGATGTACTACTTGTTTGCATAGATCATAAGGATAATAATTTTTTACACCACCTGGTCTACTTCTGGCTCCTAATCCTATTTGTTTCGATCTCCTTCTCTTTGGCTTCGATTGGGGCGTATTCTCTACTGCCATTTGAATATTTGTCTGATATTGGTTGTAGAGTATCTATTATTTTTATTACTTGTCGTTGTGCTGTTTTAATATCAGTCAAAGCACATCCCAACACATCACAAACAGCCTTTCTATCTTTATCAAAAAAGATCACATTAGGAATTGGAGAATTCATAGCACATTCAGAGTAAATCTAGTATGTATTTATTCTCAAAAAATAAATACCGATATAAAATATGGATTTTTAATTATGTTGCATGTAATTTTGCTTCATGGGTTGGGAGCTCACGGAATAACTTTAACCGTGTTTGAAAATCACATAAAGGATTTAAACATTAAAATACACGTTTGTTCCTATTTGACTTTTTTCAATACCATTGAAAACATAACAAAAAAGATAATCAAATACGTTCAACACAACATCAATCCTAGCGACGATATACTAATTATCGGCCATTCTCTGGGTGGAATAATAGCTCGCCATGTTTGTTCACTGATTACTACACATCGTATACGCACCGTAATGACATTAGGCACTCCTCACGATGGTGCAATATTAGCAAATAGAATATTTGCTTTTTTGCCTCCCATCAAGCTAATCAAAATCGTTAGACAACTATCAAAACAATCAAAACACATTAACTCTTGCCCACATTTTCCAGACCACATTCGCCATGTAAACATCATAGGAATAAAAAAACTTGATTGGATTAACCCATTAAATTGGATAACCTTGTTAATGCTTTCCAATGAACACTCACATGATGGTGTAGTTGAGTATGATTCATGCATATCTACCCGAAATGACGCGGTGCATGAAATTTATATTTCTCACATAGGTATGTTGTTTTCCGAACACGTTGAACGTATAATCAGTTACGAAATATATAGAATTATAAAAGATGAGATGCGAAATGAAGATCAAACCAATTGGAGATTTAGTTGCAATAAAACTTGACCCAAAACAATCTGATGCACAATACACACAACTGCTCTTCGTATATGAAATAAAACCACCACACGCAGGTGAAGGTACCATAATTGCTGTCGGTCCAAACGTCAAGCAGTTGAACGTCGGTGATAGAGTCCACACCGGCAATCGTCCTCCTCAATTTAATGAAAATTTTCAAACTACCAACAACGCTAATGTGATTTTTTTAAGAGAAGAGGATATATTCGCAAAACTGAGAACAGTTGATGAAAGAATCTAATCCAGTAGACGAGTTAGAAAAGGAAATAAACAAAATTAAGTTGTTATTGAGTAGAATGGAACGAATACTGACGAACCAACGACGCGAACTCATCGCTGTTAAGTCAGAATTGAGGGAAGTTATAAATAGACAACACGGAACAACGAAACGTTGATAGCATGAAGAAACCATCTTTTTCACAATATTTAACAGAGATTTCCAAAGAAGAAGTGGCTGCTATGACCAAGGCAGTAATTCTTTCTGAAGATTCAACCGCTCATGAAATAAAAAAACTCAGTGAGTTGCCTCCAGCTACTGTTGAACATTTAAAGCGTTTGATTACTAAAGCCGCATCTCTAAAACGTGGGTCAAGAGACGAAGATGTGCCTGATCACTGGTCAAACGCACTAGAGATAGTTCATTGGGCATATGAAAAAAGCAACGTTGAACGTCCTCAACCGTTTATGAGAAACGCCTGGAAACAATATGAAGATGTTATTTCCCATGCTGTAAAAATGTTGGCACGTTTTAGAGGTTTGAACGGAGCTTGGCGTTTATCTGCAATTGAAGCAGATTTAACTTCACTCTAAATAAATAGATACATAACATACATTTTACGAGAGAAATAAAAAATGGCTAGAAGTACTTTTTTACAAGCTGTTATTCAAGAATTAACAGAAGCAAAATCGAAAGGAACGTCAGTTAATGCCCAAAACACTAAAGGCAATAACACAACAGATACTACTTACTTTATAGACACAACCGGAGTTGCACCAAAGGTGTCCAATAAATTGCACAAAGGAAAAGTTGGCAAAAAAATCGCCAAAGAAACTATCAAAAAAATCTTTGATAGCATGCAGATAGCCCTTAAAAATAAAATGGCATTGTATGAGATGGTTGGAAACCAAGACGGTATCCATCGCACACGCCAACAACTAATGGAATTCCATGGAATGAGACGCAGCATGGAAGACCAAGATCGCATGTCTAATTTGAGATTTCAAATTCCTGATGAATTAAAGGGAAGAGTGCGTAGTTCAGGTGATAGTAGATCAGATTACGATTCCAAAAACAAATATGGATCTGATTCGTCTTATGACGAAGATTACGACGAATATGATGAATATGATGATTTGGGGTCAGAACAACAATTTTCTGGAGGTGACGCTCGTGCCGCTAATGATTTAGATCAAGACGGCATGGATGATGATTTGGAAAATCAAGATCATGATGCAGAAATCGTTCAAGGCAATAGCGACCAAGAAGTAATGGTAGATCCGTCTTCAACCGACACGTTAGATGCACCAGAAGAAGATATAGACGTTGGAACCGTGATCAACAATGTTCTGGAAAAGCTTCGTAACGATCACGCATTAACAGTTAGAGATGCTTTTTTGAGTGTTCTCAACGTTGACGGTGGTACTGGAGATGCTGATGTGACCATGAGTTTTGGAGATGATCTGCCAAATGATACTGATGATGCTGGCATAGAGCAGCTAGACAACGATGATGCTCTAATGGACGACGAACCACAAATGGACGCAGAGTATGACGATCTCGATGATTATGATCAAGACGATGATTATGATCAGGATGATGATGTGGACGATCTCGATTATAGAGATGATTCTTATAATCCAAGAGCAAATCAACAAAACAGCGCTTCAGGAAATTTAGAAGATGAATACCAAGACGATTTCGGATATAGTGAGGATGATTATGATCAACATGATGCTAATTTCCCTCCAACGAGACGGCGTCGCACATTTGAAGCCAGCACTGGTTCAAAAAACTACGCTGTGGGATTCAAAAACGGAACGGTAACTTCAAGAGAGCAACTGGTTTATATTAAAGCTGATGACTCCAATCAAGCAGTTCGCAAAATTAATAAACTGTTAAAGGAATCTGGCGTGATGGCTCATAATATGAACGTAAGAGAAGCATATAAGTCTGAGGTCGAAGAGTTAACCGAAAAAGATGAAGATTATTCCTCGTTTGATTGTAATGGATGTTCTGTACAAAAGCTACGAGATATTAACCATGCACAAATGATCTGTAAAGGAACATCGTGGAATATATGCAATTCTAGTACTTTCAGTAGAGCCGAAGACGAAGGTCCGTTGTATGTTGTTATAAAACAAGGCAAACCGATGTTTTTACTACAACCAGCTACACAAAAATTTGTAGATGCGAGAAACAAAGACATCGACACTGGGTTAGCACACAAGTTGTTGAATTTAAGATAACAACATACCTAACCAAAGGAGCCTCGTTGAAGGCTCCTTTTTATTTCTGTATAATAATATTACGTAACTATTTTAGGGATTGTTTTTATGACAAATCAAACTTCCACTATGTTCCTTTCTGACGTCTCCGTAGTAGATCATGCCTTCATTGATAATGAGGGGCATATCATTGGAGGATCATTCAATCCGTGTTTTCTAGTATCCGGTGAAGTTGATCCGACAGAAAAAGTTGTAGTCGATTTTTCAACCGTGAAAAAATCAATTAAAGAAATAATTGATCATAAAGAAACTGGGTTCGATCATAAATTATGGATAATAGAGGGTTGGTCCAAATGTGAAGTTGTGGTAACATCGGGACTGAGCCACGATGGGGTGAGTTACGAATCGATGTACATAATGTCACCACATGTATCTCTAAATGTTCCTACGAATGCAGTTAAACGAATTCACTTATCAGAATTAAACATGACATCGTTTGATTACTACAAATACGAAGACGTTGCTGTTTGGTTCAACCATCATTTACAACAACAAATGCAAGAGATATATCCTAATATAAACATCAGAATAGAGACAGAAATCACTGAAAACATGCATCATATTTTCAAATCAAATCCCAACAGATCCGATCTAATCAAATTTAGATATACCCACGGGTTAAAGGATAGTACTTCCTGGGGATGTCAAAACATCGCTCACGGACATTTGTCGTATATGTTTACGGAATATGATCCGGTTATAGCGACCACTATTAATAAAACAATGATCCGAAACATAATCAACCAACAACTTGAGCACATTGTCCAGGATTTACACAATGTGGTGTTTATTAATAAAGAAAATCTGACAATGGATAGTACAAAACAACTTAGCTACACCACTCCGAGAGGATCATTTAGTGAATTGATTATTAGTGACACTAATACCAAAATTCTAAATACAGAAACCACCATAGAATACATTGTGGAATTTGTAAAGAGTTATTTCGATCCTTCGTTTATTAAATTGTATGGCATCAAAACCCTTTATGTGAGTGAAGGATTATCCAAAGGTGCAATGATATACTTTTAAACATAAATAAGAGCATATAACAATCATGCTCAAATGAACCTACAAAGTATATTCAGCATTCTCAATGAGAGTTCCGGTAGTTTTTCAGCTACTGGAACTCTCCCGTCTGGAAAGCGCAAAAAAATCAGAATAAAGTTCTCCGAAAAGGCCCAAAAGCACGCAAACGGGGCAGAAATTAAATTTTACATCGATAGCATACACCCATTTCCAAAAACAATAGACGGAATGGATCCCGAAGAATGGGCTAAAGAACAGGTTGAATTATACACGAAAATAAATAATAACAATAAGTAATATAAATTACGTTATTTTTTATGACTTCTAATCTTTTCAATCCAACCAATCTTTCTGAATTAGACGGATTACTCCAATCATCAACTGTTGTAGTAGATTGTTATGCCCCTTGGTGTGCTCCATGTAAAATAATAGGTCCAATGTTTGAACAAATATCCACAGAACACCAAGACGTCTGTTTTATTAAATTGAACATAGAGATGTTTTCTGAATTTGCACAACAACATGGTATAAGAAACGTTCCCACGATAATAATCTTTAAAAATAATAAAGTATCGTCAAAACACATAGGATTCACATCAGAACAAAAATTACGCGATTTTATTACCAACAACACGTGAGTATTATATTATGATAAAATTAGACGTAGGCACCTGTTTTCTTTGCAATGACATTGATTTTTCTTCTACAGCATTTTTAAACAAAATAGAAAAACTTCACGTGCATGATGATAAAATACAAATAGGGACCGACTTTATTGCCATCCCATTCGGATATCCTTTAGCAAAAACATTAAACACCTGTGAGTCAATTTTATTAGTCAAAATCAACATACATGTTTTTTACCAATATAAAATGTTGTATAATGATGATGTGTGTGCAGGTATAACCGAATACACGTTCGATCAAATCCAACAACATTTTTAGGAGTATATAAATGATTAATGATGCTGCTTTTATTGCAGATGCTAAAGTGACAGAATCTGTTCCAGAGCACGTAACCATAACAACAAACGACATTGTGACGTTAAAAGCCACATTAGCTCTAATTGAAATCGTAGATCAATTAAAAAAACATATATTTTACGGAAGAGAATTAAATACAGCTAAAATTGAAAATTGCAAAACCGAAGCAATCGAACTTCTGCAACAAGTATATACTGATCCAATACAAATAACAATATCCAATAAGGAACATATCCGCATATGTCACTCCATTTTAGGGATGATCACGGAAAGTGGAGAATTAATTAATATTCTTTTTGATATTGCCAATAAGGGATCATATGATCGAACCAATCTTCTTGAAGAAATGGGCGATATACAGTGGTATACAGGAACAGCGCTCGATGCTACTAATGCAACTTACCAAACACTTTTTGATTTGGTGATTGCAAAGTTGAAAAAGCGATACCCAAACGGTAAATTTGAATCAGACTCTGCTATCAATAGAAACATTGAAGAAGAATATAGTATTATGTCTGAACATGCAGAATGAATAAAAAAGGCGACTTTATGTCGCCTTTTTTATTGAAAAGATAAATAAGTACATGCAATGGAAAATACATATGTTCAATCTAATCAGCGAAGTAAACGAGTACCAAATTGCTGATGCCTCTCTGAATGAATCACAAGCATTTATGCAAGAGCTAATTGAGCTGTTTGCTCAAACAATGAACGTGAACGACCTATTGATCGAATCTGTACGAACATTAGCGGATAAGTATGATTCTTGGCTACAACAAAAGAACATTTCTCCTGAAGATTTGGGTTTTTTAATAGCAGGTCTTAGCGTATTAATCTCACAAGAAGGAAGAACAACCATACAAAAAGAAGATTTAATCAACATGGGCGTGCAGGGCGATCTCAAACGAGCTGAGAAGCTTGATAATGTGGATTTGAATCGCGTAATCCGCAACCAAATCATTCATGTTGGGAAAATATATGCTAAGCGATTGGCAAGTATGGTAGTGCAAGCAATAAGACAACGCAACTTTTCTCAAATACGTAATTACATACTAAAATTAGCTCACTATGTTGATAAAATCAAGAGCAAAGAGAATTATGTCAGACAGAATCCAACAGACGTAAAAAATCAAAGACGAGCTGCTCCCAACGTCAATGATGTTCCGTCTCGTGGCTAACAACACCTTTTAGGAGAACTACCTTATGGCACCAAAAACTCGCCTGTCCCACAGTCATTCCAATGACAACAATGAAACTTATGACAAAATTGATCTAACCAAAGCAACAGCATCGAAGAAGAAATCCGCCAAGCGAGTCTTAGATGCAAGAATAATCAACGAAAACACATTACAACAACTACAGCCGTTGACGCAAAAACAACAAGAAATGTTTGAATTGTTTTTATCTTCAGATCAACAGTTATTAGCAATAGGATCAGCTGGAACAGGCAAAGCACAACCGCTTTACTCGAAAATACTAACACCAACAGGTTGGACTACAATGGGTGAAATACAACCCCATGATAAAATAGTAGCAGCTGATGGAACGGTTTGTAAAGTGCTACAAACTTTTCCTCAAGACGGAGTTAGACCTGTTTATGAAATAGAATTCCATGATGGAAGTAAAACTCGATGTGATGAAGATCATCTTTGGGATGCTTGGATTCCTGATGGACGAAAGAAAACACATAAACATACCATTTCGTTAAAACAACTAATGATGCAGCACACGTTTTGGACAAATCGGCCAAAAAATTCGAAAATTAACATATCGATAGATTTATGTGAACCAGTCGAAAAGCCAACTAAACAGCTGTTGATACCTCCCTACACGCTTGGTGCTCTACTAGGAGATGGTTGCATATCAAATATAAACCGCGTTCCGTGCTTTGCATCAAACGATCAAGAAATTATAGATAAGTTGTCTATTGAATCAGCTCATTTGTTTTCTTTGAAACCGACCACCAGTTGTGATTATAATCTTTATGGAATAGGTGATGGGAAACGAGCTCCAATTGTTGATCTTTTGAGTGATATGGGTTTAATGGGAACTTTTAGTCATACAAAATTCATTCCTGACCAATACGTTAATGGCTCAATTGAACAAAGATGGGAATTAATAAGAGGACTTTTTGACACAGATGGGACTGTTGATAAAAGAGGAGGGATCTCATATTCAACTACAAGCATGCAACTGGCAAAACAAATACAAGAAATAATTTGGTCATTGGGTGGAACGTGTAGCATATCAACGAGACATTCTTTTTATAGAGATAAAGACACGAGAGAAAAAACATTTGGACGTGTTTCATATAATTTGAATGTTCGTCACAAACATCCAAAACAATTCTTCTATTTGTCTAGAAAAGTTAATAGAGCTATCGATGTACACAGTTCAGGGCGAATTCAATTAAGAAGACGCATTAAACACATAACATTTGTTGGATATGAGCAGACAAAATGTATATTGATAGATCATCCGGACCATTTATATATAACAGATGATTATATTGTAACACACAATACAGCAGTGGCATTATATCTTGCGTTGAAGGATATACTCATAACTAAAAAACATAAAAGAATAATAATTTTAAGATCTCCCATGTCTGTCAACTCACAAGGATTTCTCCCTGGTTCACTTGAAGAAAAAGAAGCAGTCTATGAGCGCCCTTACGTTGATATTGTCAATTGGTTATTTGATCACAATGACGCTTATTCTGAATTAAAAGATGCTGGCATCATTCAATTCATGACAACTTCTTATATAAGAGGATTAACGTGGAATGATAGCATAATCATAGCAGATGAAGTTCAAAACATGCTATGGGAAGAAATCAACACCATTGCCACAAGAACAGGCAACTATAGTAGATTAATATTTTTAGGTGATGCTAAACAAGATGACATTAAAGTATCGAAACGTTATCAAGAATCAGGAATAGAAAAATTACTCAAAGTGGCGTATTCGATGAAACAATTCAGCGTGCTTGAATTTATGCCTTCGGATATTGTTAGAAACGAGTTGGTCAAATCATGGATTATAGCTTGCGAGTTAAACAAACTATAATGTCTGATTTATATCTGTATCGCAACATAGAGGTGCGTTTGACAGGAAGAAAGGCCGTTAAACGCAACTCTAGTTGGTCTGAGGGGATGAACTATTACGAAATTGCATCATCCGAACCTCATTTGGGTACAACATGGGCACTATTAGACGAGTTATTGTTAATAGAAAATGAACATACACGATCTGAGAATAATTTTAGGCCCGGATAATATATTAAGAAGAAAGTTTTGCTTCTTGAGTCACAATACCCTTTCCATGGAAGAATATATATCAAAACAATGGATACCAAAAATCATAACATTCGATACTAGTTCAGCATCAATTCAACAAATAATACTAAAATATAACATTCGTCCTTGCGTATTCTATTCGACACACAAACTAATAAAAACCCATCCAATTTACCTGTTTTCCCAACACGAAGAGCGATCCCAAAACGTTTAATTTACTTTGAAAATCGAATATAATATAATACACATCAACATTTTATCGTAAAAATTATGAATATTGAAGAATTGGTCAATAGCAATATTGCAGATTTATCAGAAGATGATGCATTTGAATCTCTGGCTATTCTTACTGAATTATATACAAATGATCCAGAAATATCAGATGCTTATGATCTTTCGGATGATTTTTATGATGTGTTGTATAAACACGCACAACAATTAAATCCAACCCATCCTTTCTTTTCGGCTATTGGCAGCGCAACCAGAACAGGCAAAATAACATTACCATGTACCATGGGGTCTCTCAATCAACTATTCAATGATGATGATATCTCTTCCTGGAAAAATCAACTACAAATAAACGACAATGATGAGTTCATAATAACAGCCAAAGAAGACGGAAACGCATCGTTGTTGTCTGTGGTTAATAGTAAATTGATTCAATCGTTCTCTCGAGGGGATGGCTATCAAGGAGCTGATACTACCAGACACATGTCTCGGGTCATGTCAAAATATAATGTTACTGGTTTTAGCGGCATGATCAGAGGAGAAGTTATCTGTCCATTGGATAATTTTGATAAGATTAGAGATTGTAAAAAGGACGGATCATCATATAAAAATCCAAGAAACATGGTAGCTGGATTGATGAACAAAGAAACAACTCCTGAATACGTTCTTGATAGTCTACATTTCGTTGCTTTTGATGTTGTTAATTGGAATTCATCCAAATCTGCAATGTTGGAAAAATTATCACAGAGTGGGTTTACAATTCCGAAATACCAAACTTTAAAAGCATCTGAATTAGTAGCGGATACGTTATATGCAATTATTCGCGAATTTAGAAAAGATACGGAATATGAGCTTGATGGGGTCGTAATTGATATCAACACTCCATCGAAACGAATTGTTGATAGTAGCATACTAAATCCTTCTTATTCTTTTAAGTTTAAGGAGAATGCTAATGCAAAACGTGTAGTGGTCACAGAAGTTGAGTGGAATATTTCAAAGGATGGATATCTAAAACCCACGATCATATACGAACCTGTTGACATTCTTGGGGTTACTTGTCAACGTGCCACCGGATTCAACGCAGGATTTATTGTTGAAAATATGATTGGTCCAGGCGCCGTTATTGAAATAGTACGTTCCGGAGATGTTATACCTTATGCTACCAACTGCATAACAAAAACATTTCCTGATTTGCCGAGTGAAGATGCGTTTGGTGAATATCATTGGACAATAAACAACTCTGGTAAACATGTAGATATTGTAGTTAATAAACCAACAGACGAGATGAAAATTCAACAATTAGTACATTTCGCTTCGACTTTGGGAATAGCCAATCTAGGAGAAGGTTCAATACGCTCAGTTTATCAGGAAGGTTTCACCACTATAAAAGATTTGTGTGAAATGCAGGAACAACATTGGACGTACGTTATAGGATCAAATGGTTCTAAAATTTTCAATAGTTTTCACCAATGTATAAGTAGCATCGATAGTTGGACGTTTGCAGCATCAACAGGACTGTTGGGAAGAGGTGTCGGTAAAACGAAACTCAAAGCAATTAGCACTGCTAGAAAAAAGCACGTACATGAGCTCACATCTCTAGATTTGCTTAATGTTGATGGAATAAGCGATATAACCATTGATAAAATGGTAGAGGGATTACCAGAATTAAAATTATTAGTTGCTGATTTGCAATCTTATGTAACTTTTAATCCCATACAAAAACCCAAAGGAAAATATTCAGGATTGGTTATGGTTTTTACTGGGTTTAGAGATAATGATTTAGAGATGTATATTCTAAAACACGGTGGGGATGTCAAATCAACTGTGACTAAAGATGTTAACCTGGTCATTGCTGCTGATATCAATGAAAAATCTTCAAAACTTAAAAAAGCGAGAGAACTACAAAATGCAGGCAAACACATACAAATCCTCACAATTAAAGATTTCAAATCGCAATACATCAAGAAATCAGACAATGAATGATGATGGAATGTCCGACGTGTCGTTTCCAACGTCATTTGATGAGGCACAGCTACATCATGTGCAATATTTCCATTACGAGGGAAAACAAAAAGAGCATATTCATTTATTTTACGTGATAAATGAAATATTCAACGTTGAGTTTTATGTTTTCATGATAAACACGATCAGAATGATGGACCCAGATGATAAAACATTCATGTATTTCAATTCTAGTGGCGGAGATGTCGATATTGGCATGCAAATCATAAACGCCATGAACGAGAGTGCTGGAGAAATAACAACAGTGTTAGACTCAAAAGCACATTCAATCGCTGCAGTTATGTTTTTATCTGGACATACTAGAATTGTTCAACCAAATAGTGTCATGATGTTGCATAATTATTCCGCCACTCTTCGCGGTAAGGGACACGAACTGGTTCAATCAATAAATGGATTCAATGCCAGCATTACTCAATTAATGTTCGATGCAATTGGTAGTTTTCTAACCGATGAAGAACGTGGAAAATTAATAGATGGAAAAGATTTTTGGTTTACTTCAAAAGAAGTTAGCGATAGACTAATTTCCTGTGAGGAAAATAAACAATTCGACGAACTACAAGAAGAAAAATCATTATTACTAGAGTCGATTTGTGAAATTCAACAGCGTCTGAAAGAAATCGATAATATTATTCAAGAGGATGGCACTGCCATAAATGACGACGATACAGGAGTTAATTGAATCGAAAATTAGATTCAACAATACAAACAGAGGTGGGTGGCGATTAGTCACCTGCCCCGTTTGTGGTGATTATAAACCAAGAGCTGGTTTTAAATTCGACAACCAGGGAGAAAACGCAGTTTATCATTGTTTCAATAATGCAACGTGTGGAGGGGCGTATTGCCCATCTGAAACAAACGGATTTATGTCAAAAAATATGAAAAACATATTATTGACAATTGGTTGTTCAGATCTCGAAATAAAAGAATTGATTTTCAATTATGCTAAAATATACAACAATACCACCACTACGGCGGCCGCCGTTACCAAAAAAGATTATATACCTTCCGCAATCGAAATTCCTTCCTTTTTTGTACCCATTGACCTAATGTCAAATGATATACAACACTTATTGGCTTTTGATTATCTTGAACGAAGAAGATTAGATCCGTTTGCATATTCATATATGGTTTGTGACACGAAATCCACTGATCCTAAAATAAATCTGTGGAAAGATAGACTTATAATCCCTGCATTTTTAAAAAATGATATAATATGGTATCAAGGACGTGACATGACAAACACAAAGCCAAAAAAATACTTGAATTGCAATTCCCCAGGTAGTAGAGTATTATACAACTATGATTGTCTATTTGATCATGAAGTTGACAAAATTTTCATATTTGAGGGTTTTTTTGATGCCATGACGGTGTTGCCTTCATGTTCCGTTAGTTGCCAAAGTTCTAATTTAACCGAAGATCAACTCCGAGCACTAAACAGTTGCAAAAAAAGTAAAATAATAGTCCCCGACATGAACAAAAATGGAATGGAGCTGGCTCAACAGGGACTAGATCAAGGATGGGGGGTATCGTTCCCAAAATTGAGAGGAATGACGGATGTTAATAAATTTAGCACTGAACATGGAATATTAGCTGCTACCCACGAAATAATGTCCAACATAAGACACGGAGATTCAGCACAAATATACATACAGATGATAAAAAACAACTTATATTTTTAATTATGGCTAACAAATCAGAGGAAATCCTTGTTTTAAACGATAGGGAACACGTTAGATTGCGACCAACCATGTATATTGGTAGTACGTTCGCATCCACGTTTACTATCCCCACATTTACTAATAATGTGATTGAAAAACAAGAAATTGAAATAATACCAGCCATCATACGGCTAGTGTGCGAAATCATTGAAAACTCCATGGATGAGTTTTATAAACACCAACCAAGTTCTCCACAAATAAATCTCACATACAACTCTGACACAAATACTATTATAGTAGAAGATAATGGGAGAGGAATTCCTATTTTAAAACATTCTTCAGGAAAGTATATTCCTGAAGTGGTGCTGACAGAATTAAGATCAGGTCGCAATTTCACTCAAGATAAAGAACAAGGAACTATTGGACAAAACGGTGTGGGAAGCACTTGTGTGAATTTTTGTTCTGAAACAATGATTGTTGAGGTCCACGACGGAAAGAAGAAATATATTCAAAAATTCGAAAAGGGAGCAAGCATAATACACTCCCCTGAAATCACCAATCTTAAAACAAAAGACACCAAAACAAGCATTACTTTTACTATTGATTCCACCGTATTTAACACCCCTTCTCCTATTCCTGTATCGTTTTTTAAACACAAACTTCACGATTTGTGTTGCTGGAACACAGAATTAACTTGCAATTTAACATACATATCGTCCAATTCACCACAACTGATGAAATTCAGTAACAAAAACGCGTTTAAAGGTTGTTTAACATCGTACATTTCTAAAAACGGAAACGGTTGTGCAATATATAAATGTCACACAGAAATGCCTCTATGCACTTCTATAAACAGTGCATATCTATATGATGGGGGTTCTTGCAACAAACACATTGAAGGCTTTTTTGTCGAAAAAATCAACGCGGCATTTAAGAAGAAATACTCTCAAAAACGAATAACAGTTGATAAAAAAGATATATTTTCCAACATTGGCATAATTAGCAATTTTATGGTATCTGATCCTATATTCGACTCACAAGCGAAAATACGATTTAAGGGACCAGATATTAAAAATACAATAATAACAACATTGGAGTTAGTTTGGACACAATTTTCCTCACACACCGACATCTTGGATGAAATTTTTAATACTGCAATTGAAAGGTATAACACATCAACATCCAAAAAGATTCAAAAAGATTTTAGTAAGAATAAATTTGAAAAAATAGAAGGACTGATGGACGCAACATCAACTAATCGATCAAACTGCTCTCTGTTAATTACAGAAGGAGATTCAGCTTCATCGTGTGTATCAGAAGTAAGAGACCCCACCACTATTGGAAGTATTGCATTAACAGGTAAAATAAACAACGTAAATGGTGCATCTGTTGCTGACTTGATGAATATGTCTAAGATAAAGGATCTGTTGAAAGCAATTGGTTTAATTCCTGGTAAGCCAGCTAATATAAATGATCTTCGTTATGGGAAAATTGTAATAGCAACAGATGCTGATCCAGACGGCAATGCCATTTTTTGTCTTTTAGTTAACATATTTCACACCTTTTGGCCTGAATTGTTTACACAACCGGTGATTTTTAGAATGGTTGCTCCAAACGTGGTGGCATCAAAACAGAATAAACGAATTCACTTCCCCACCATGTCCACATTCATGAAACAGCAACCTAAGTATAAAACTTGGACAATAGAATACATGAAAGGATTGGGTTCCATGTCATTTGATGATTGGAAAATATGTTTAAAAGGTACCGATTGGATTCCTATTTTAGATGATGGAGAATTGAAAGACACTCTATCTCTGTTGTTCAGTGATAATAGATTGGCACGCAAAGAATGGTTAATGAACAATGATGTTATTGATACTGTCAATACGTCTGATTATATCAGACAACAATATAAAGAATTTTCAATTTACACTTTAGATGATAGAGCATTGCTACACTCTTCTGACGGATTGAGAAATTCAATACGACGATTGCTGTGGACTGCTCAATTAACAAACTCAAAGCTAAAGACCATCAATCTCAGTGGTAGAGCAACTGACATACATCCTCACGGTGATGCCAGTGAAGTAATACAAAATTACACTGCTCCATTTAAAATGAACTATCCTCTTTTCAATGGACATGGGTCATTCGGAACGAGACTGACTCCCAAAGGATACGGAGCATCTAGATATACCTCCGTTGAAATATCTGAATTTGCTAGACGTGCCGTGCTGGTAGATCTAGATCTGGTGCCCATGATTCCAAATTATGATCACACTACCTATGAACCTAAGCATTTTTTGCCCCTCGTTCCTTATGGATTATTAAACGATATACAGGGCATTGCCGTTGGTTTTACTTGTGACATAGCACCAAGAAAACTACAAGATGTGATTGAAAATCAGATAAGGGTGCTAAAAAAACAAGAACAGACACCAATTCGTCCGTTTTTTAAACCTCTAAACCAATATGTGGCCACACACAACGACCAGTACAGGTTTGAGGGGAAACTCAAATACGATGAAAAGAAAAAGATATTACATTTATTAGAAGAGCCGTTTGGAAAGACACATGCTCAGACAATAAAAACAATCAATAAATTACTAGAAGATAAAATCATCTATAATTATACGGATGATAGCTCATCGACATTTAATATAAAAATAGATTGTCGAAATTCTGACTACATTCAAATTTTAGATCAATTGAAATTCTTTTCTAATGTTAAAGAACATATGAATTTTATTGATTTTGATGGACAAACAGTAATAACTCTAACCGATAATGAGTTAATTGAAAAATTCACAATTTGGAGACTGGCATGGTATAAGCAAAGATTTGAAAAAGAATTGAACACCATTCAGCAAAAAAACCAAAAGGTGCTTGATGTCATTAACACAATTAGACTAATTGAAGATGGAATTTTTGATTTTAATCAACAATCTAAGAAAACAATGGAACAATTATTATCAGAGCATCACATTATCAACACAGATTATGTTAGTTCTTTGCCTGTATATCGATTCACGGTTGAGGAAAAACAAAAATTATTAAAAGAGCATTCAAAAATGACTATCGACATCAACAGACTACAAGAACTCATTAATAGCGAATTAAAACGAAAAAATGTATACATTAAGGAGCTAGAACAATTATTTGATTCGTTCTAGCTCCTCCATGTTTAATTGTTCAACATAAACACCAGCTTCTTGTAGAAGTATAAACCCAGCGTCAGAACGATAAAAATCGATGAAGTACACCTCAGTTATGCCAGCTGTTACAAGAAGAGTGGCACAATTCTCACAGGGACATGTTGTTACAAAAGCTGCTGCTCCTTGTGAAGATTGGGTTGATCTTGCTAATTTAGCAATAGCTCCAGCTTCTGCATGCACCACTTCAGGAAGAGTTGCATTGTTGACCTCACAGCAATTATGTCTGTTTGGGAGAGTACCGTTACAAGCTGATGCTATTATGTTATCATTCAATACTATAACACAGCCAACTTTTAACCTAACACAGTGTGAATCTTCTGCCAACACTTTTGCATTGTTTATATAACACAATTTTCTTGACTGTTTTAACGACATTTTTGTTTTCCAGTTGTTTTTACTTTATTCGCATTATATAATACACATACAGTTTAAACAAACTGTATTATATACCAAACCCACAATAATTAAAAGGTAACAATCATGATTCCATCTCTTAATACGAAAGATCAGATTAAAAAAATCAATGATGCTTTTCACCACGTAACCCGTAGTATGGGAAAGAATAACGGTAAAGGTACAGCTCTTTATAAACACCAAGTTGAATTTGCTTATTTGCTTGACGCGATTGAGCGTGGCCCCACATTTCAAATTCCTTTCTTAATCAATCAAGCAGAAACGTTGATTCGCAACATAGCTGCGTTAAACGCATCATCTAAGCAATAAAAAGGAACAAATAGAGCAGATAAATAATGCACACATCTGCTCTCAATCTATTATGGCCTTTTTACCTAACATTAAAACAACCAAAGAATTTTTTTCAATTGTCAATCAGACAGTTCCATCATCTCGTTGGATAATTGGAGTTGCCAACAAATATATAAACGTGGTAGTTTTTGTTGATACGGAAGATTCTCATGAAGAAATAACAGAATTTTCTTTAGAAGAAAAGGCTAATATGTGGGTGATTGTTCTATCAAACATCACCTTTCCTGAAGGAGCCACTGGACACGTCCACGTTTTTGAACTTGGGGAAAGAGAATTACAACCATTAATAACAAATGCTCCTTGGCAGATAGTTACGTCTTATGGTACACTTGATATATTATCTAGTTTGCCACATGAAGTAATTAAATTAGAATTTGATTCTAGTGAAGAACTCATTCTATATAAGAGAAATTCATCATTTAGTGAAGAATATGAGGAATATACCGCTAGTCCCTACAATTCCATAACGAGTGTAATATTATTCAACGGGATTTACTATGATTTCGTCTGTACCAGTTTAAGTCTCAGTGAAGGAAAAATCCACAAATTAACCAAAATAAGTGTATCAACCGATAACATAACGTTTGAAGAAACAACAAACGACACATTATTTTTTGGACTAACAAAAACAATAAGCAGTGTTGATATGATCGATAAATACAATATAATCAAATTCATTCATGGAACATCGATAAAACGCATATCAGATGACGTGTTAGTTCAGAGTGATATTGCACAATTAACTATTCCTTTATATTTGGTGTATAATTAAAAACGTATAATTATACAATAATAAAACAGAGCAACAACATGAATTTTGATAAGCAATTGTTAATGGTACAATACCTTGCTTTTTCTCCAGACGTATTCACGTTATGTATGGCAATAATAGAGCCAAAATATTTTGACACCAAACTTCAACCGTGTGTTAATTTACTAAAAGAATATTATGACAAGTATCATAACCTACCAAATCAAGACGTCATAAAAGCGGAGACGGGTTTATCATTACCAACGTTTTTTATAGAACGTGATCAAATAGCGTATAGCTGCGATGAAATAGAACGTTTTTGTAAACAACAAGCAATGCGACATTTAGCGTTTGATATGCCACAATTGGTTTCAGAAGAAAACTATGGAGCAATCGAACAGAAAATGAGAGACGTGGTGCTAATGTCTCTCAATCGTAATCTAGGACAAGATTATTTTGAAGATGTGGAAGAGAGAGCTAACAGATTAATAAATCAAGGTGATGTGATATCAACTGGGTACCAAAACTTAGATGATTACATCTCACTAAAACGCGGTGAAATGTTGTTAGTCTCTGCTAATTCAGGTGGTGGTAAATCTCTCACGATGGGAAATTTGGCATATAATTTTGCAAATCAAGGATATGATACGCTGTATATCTCATTAGAGTTGACAGAAGATAGAATAGGACAACGAATTGATAGTATTATATCAAACATTAATCCTAAAAATTACGAACAAAATGTTGAAGAAATAATAACAAAAGTTAAACAATACCATCAAGATAAGAAACACGGCAATCTTAGAATTGTTAGACTCAAAACTAAAATCGATGCCAATGCGGTTAGAGGATATCTTAAAGAATATGAGCTACATTTTAGAAGTGTGCCAGATGTTATAATTGTTGATTATATGGGTAGAATGCTACCAAACGACAAGAGAATAAGAGAAGAACACACTAAAGATGAAGCTATTAGTGATGAATTAAGAGATATTGCTGTCGATTATGATGCGTTAATGATTTCTGCATCGCAACAAAACAGAGATGGACATGATGCTAAAATTACTGAAGTTGGACAGCAACACTTAGCAGGAGGTATGGCAAAAATCAATCCAACAGATGCTGCATTATCAGTTGTTTTTACTGATACTATGAAAGCGGCTGGTGAAATTGCATTTAGATTGATTAAATGTAGAAACAGTGACGGAGTTGGAAAAATCGTTTGGCTAGATTGGGACAGCAACGCTATGAGAATACGAGATAGAGAACAAAATATAAGCAAAATTAACATAACCGAAATATTAGAAGAAAAACGAGCCGCAAATAAGCGAATGTCACAACAAACCAAAAAACCCACATTCACTGAATTATTAAATAGTGAAGAATAAATTACTCTGAGGAATGTCCCATGATTTCTGTTATTAAAATTGATGATGTTGAATATAGCGTAGAAAGTTTGCCTTTAGAAATACAAGCACTTGTGCGAAAATATGATGTATGGACCACTGATTTTGAAAAGCACACATTTGAGGCAGAAAAGGCCGCGATAGCCCAAAAACATGCTTCAGAAAGTCTCATTCAAGAGGTGAGAAAATACGCATCCAAGCAGTTCGCCGAAATGCAAAAGATAAAAAATGAAGAAAAGGAAAAAAACCCTGAATGATTCAGGGTTTTTTTATAAATAAAGCACAACATATGCGTAAAACACATGAAAAAGCTAAATGAAGATGCTGCTGCAGGTTGCACATCAGCTGGAGCGATCGCTGGCAACAGAGGAAGTATATTTCCAACCCATACAGAACCAATGCGTAGGCAAATTCCGGTTGCAATTCCTCAGAAAAAAAAGAAAAGTAAGCTAATAAACGTAAAAAAAATGAATAATCCTAAATGGGGATTTGGTACTTTCTTAGCCAACAACATGGGAAATCCAATGTCTGAGACTTTTGATTTTTCTTCAATATCATCCAAAGCTGATAGCGTCCTAAGACAAACACAAGCAAAAAAAGAAAACACACAACTGTTTGGCTTAGAGGATTCTAACGGTCAAATAGTTAAAGTATACGTCGATGCTGCCAACGCAAAAGATTTTGAATTAGCGTTGTCTAGGATAATGGAAGAAGAAATGGAAAGTGCGGAAATTGCAGAAATTCTATTCAAATTAAAAGATGAATTCAACATTGTCAATGTTGTGTGGCCGAAAATACACGACGATGCCATGGAAGAAGAAGAAAGCTCTAAGGGAAATTCGGAAGATGATGTCGACGATGATTTAATGTTCAATGACGACCAGAATGACGAAGACACCACAGCGGATGAATTCGGAGAAGGGGATGGAACGGATAATATGTCTTTGGATGACATTGACCTAGGAGGCGACGACGAAAACAATGACAACATTGATGTAAATAATTTACCAGCTAAAGATTTTTCTGCAGGATCTGAAAGTGAATCATTATCCAATATTTTATCGATGTTGTCTGCTGAAGCAGAAGCAAGAAAAGCAGAAGCCGATGCAAGAAAAGCAGAAGCTAGAGCAAAAGAGGCCGAGGCAGTAGCAAAAGCGGCCGAGGCAAAGATTAAAGCCGAAGAGCAAGTATTGGACATGGAAGCATACAATAAGGATCAAAATAAAGAAAAATTGGAAACCAGAAAATTAGCAAAGTTGGCAAAATACCGTCACGAAATCAAACAGAATCAACAATGGGAAAATGAAGAAGATGTTGTTGATCTAAATGTACATGACAAAAAAACATACGTAGAAGAAGAAGAAAGAGAACAAAGGGGGTCATCACGGTCCATTACGCCTGATATGTTGATGAAGATTATAAAACAAATGCAACGTAGAGAAAATTCTCAGGAATAATACGAAATGGATATTGAAAAACAATTACAAATACTAAACGAAGTTGCAACAGAAATATTATTAAATGAGATTTCTGCTCTCGATACCGCAAAGCTGTTATACAAAAATCGAGACGAGATGAAGACAGATATTAAAACATCTGATAACCTACGCAACAGAGAAAAAGCAACAGAGATTACGCAAGAGAAACGGTCCATTGACCCTCTTGTTCGCAGAAAAGCAATTCTTCAGCAGCAATTAGCTCAAGTAATAAAACAAATAAAACAAAAAGAAGCACTAGAGCTTAGAAAACAGGGCATAAAATAATGAAAACTTATACCCATAACGATTTAGTTTACACTCTTAATGAGCAACAAACATTAGAATGCTTATTTGAGTGTATTACTAATTCATATACAGATTCTTTCTTTTTGATATACGAAAACATGGATGCCCAGGTGGAATGTTTAGTAGAGGTTGATGCAAGAACTGGAATTCAAACAATCCACGAGAATGTGAAAACTGTTATAGGTAGTCAAATTGAGTTAATTTTGCTTGGATTTAATAACAATAGACCGATTGTGGCCAAAGTTGACACTGGAGCATCCTATTGCTCTCTACACGGAACGGATATATCATATTCGTCGAGACCGTATGGTAACGGTGAGTTAGTTTCTTTTACGTTTGATGATCAGCGTTATCGTATGCCGGTTGTTAACAAACAATCAGTTCAAAATTCAGATGGTGGAATTACCTATCGGCCAGTGGTTCAATTTTCTGTTTCAATGAATGATAAAACATTTGAAGAAGTATTGTTTAACATAAATGATCGCTCAGACATGACCCACCAAATTCTATTGGGACAGAATTTATTAAAACAGTCGCGAGTGTTAGTTGATCCAACGTTGTACATGGAGTCATCTAATTTAATTGAAAGCGTTGTTAAAGAAAAAACATCAAAATCAAAAGAAACCGAACAGGAAGTAACAGAAAAAGAGTCTGACTCTGACAAAGAACAAACCAAAAATCAACCTATAATTGGTGTGGATTTGAAGTCCAGTGAGTTTATAGAATCTGTGGATAAGTTTAAAAACCTTACTTTACAGGATATAATAAACGCATTGAACTACGTTAATTCACAATAAATGACACTAATAAACACAAAAAGCCCCTTTTTGGTTAAAAACCAAGCGTTATCAAACAAAATTTGTGATCAGATTTTGTTTGATCTTCAAAACTTTGAAGATTTAACACCATTATCTGAACCACATCAACTCTCTGATGATGTGGTTCAAGACATAATCATGGATTATATTCCTCTGTGGAAGGAAGAAATTTCCACCCATTTTGGAGTTAATATTGCCAAAGTTGAGAAAATAGAAATATGGAACATACCTGAGGGTGTGGAATATAAAGCAAACTGTGACAACAGTAAGTATTATAACAACGTGTGGATACGAACGTCAACTGTTGATTTTACGTCTCTCATATTTCTGCAAAACACCGCTGACCACACTCCTCTTGATTTTAGATACGAGGTGTTTGGTGGAAGATATGAATTTCCACAATATAATTTTGGATTTAACCCAACAACTGGTGTAATGATCACCCATCCTAGTGATCCCCATTTTATAAACGGATTTTCCACACCACTGGGAACTGATTTATTTGTAATAAAAATCAAATATAGCTGTGAAACATTATATTTACATGATCCGAAAAAGTTTCCTGGCGATATAAATTGTTGGTTTAATGATTAAATAGGAGAAAACTACAATGACTGAACCAAACTACGAAGTTAACTGCCCTTCTTCAAAAGCAGATCGTGATCATGTTCGTACTCAAATGGCTGAAGGTGTCAATTGCTTGATACGCATAGATGATCAGCGTATGGCTCTTAAAGACATCATTGATGCGATTCACGAAAAACACAACATGCCGAAAAAGACGATTCGTAAACTTATTATGGCTAGATTTAAGCGTAATAAGGATGAGATTATCGCAGAAACCAATGAATTTGAAGATGCATATGAATCTTTATTCGAAGAGGCTTCAACTGTCACTGGGGTGGATGCTGATGATTGGAAGGATGGGGAAGATGATGAACCACCATCCGTTGATGATAATTTTTCTGTGAGATCTGATGATGATTGAGCGCATTTATTTTTCAAAAAACCTTGTATCCGACGTGACGGGAATGAAATGGACGATGGCACAAGCAACAGAATTGTGTTTTTTCGCTAAAACGTCAGTTTTACCGATAAAATGCACCATCATTTCACGCAATGAATCGCTAGCAAGCTTGAGCATTGTGCTGTCAGGATTTGAACAGGACGAAAGAGGAGATCTTTATGGCATCGTTTCACCTCCTTTGGAGCTATCAGCAGATGTAGATTTGGATGCATTGAAGTTCGTGCCCACATTCAGTCGCATAGAATCAGATGATCCAGAGCAAGAACACAAGATGATGATTACGAAGGTAACTGTTATTGATGCATCTTAGGAGGCGCCATGACAAATTTATACATTTCTGCGGAAACGCAAGGAAATCAAGTTGTTGTGTGGGAGAAGACCCCATCCGGCAACAGAGTAACAAAAAAAGTACCAGCTGATTGGTACTTTTACGTTCCCCACAAAAAAGGAAACGAACGAAGTGCAAAAGACGGGACCAGTTTAAAGAAATTATCATTTAGCAATTCAGCGGAATTTAATGAGGCTCGTCGTGATGCTAAGATAGAGGGATATAGTCTTTTCGATAGTGACGTTGGCCCTGAATTGAAATATCTATCCGATAACTACTATAAGCTACCAGCACCCTCTCTCAACATCAGCTTCTATGATATTGAAATCGATAGCGATCCGACCGTGGAATTCAAAGGCGCTCTCGAACCCAAGTATCCCGTTAATTCAATATCCATTTACAATAATTGGGAGAAGCAGCGTTACGTGATAGCAGTCCCTCCAGAGGATTGGGACGGTGAATTGGATGAAGAGCTGCACACGTTAGCAAACGTCATCATTTGTAAGACAGAACGTGAACTACTGCGCCATTTCTTAAATATCATCGAAAATTCTGATTGTTTGGTTGGATATAACAGCGAAAGTTTCGATGATCCATATATCTGCAAGAGAGTACAACAAGTTCTCGGTAACAAAGCGTCCCTTCAATTAGGATTTCCTAACGGAACCATGCCTTACTTTCAAGAAATGGAAGTGATGGGCAGACCACAGATCAGAGTTAACTTCTCAGGACGACTTCAAGCTGACTATCTTCAACTCATAAGAAAATTCGAGCCAGGTGAGCGACAATCCTACAAATTAGCAAGCATTGCTCAAGACTATTTGCCTCATTTGCCTAAGTTGGAGTATAGAGGCAATTTGCACGACTTGTATCGTGATAGTTTCTCCTATTTCATTCGATACAACATTCGAGATACGGAAATTCTAGAAGGGTTGGAAGAAAAGCTTCATTATGTGCAAATCGCTAACGAATTATATCATCTTTCAACCGGTCAAATGTCTCAAATCGGCGGTACTGTTAAACTAGCCGACTTGGCTATTAGAAATTTCTGCAGATATGAACGCCAATCTCAAGGACCTGATTGGGTAGACAGAGATAATGGTCAGACGATTGAAGGTGCCATTGTTTTATCCCCTCTCGCTGCTATGATTAAGCTCATAATGAGCGTTGACATCAATTCGCTGTATCCAAGTGCGATCATGACTTGCAATATATCGTTTGATACGATTATAGGACAGTTTTTGTTATGTGAGGCTGATTTCGTTGAAATACGTAACGAAACAGATAAAACATTGCGATTTGTGTACGAAAACGGTGAAGTGATCGAAAAAACAGCGCGTGAATGGAAAACATTCCTATTAGCTAATAACATGTGCATAAGCGGTTATGGCACTGTGTTTACGATGGACAGAGTGGGTATTATTCCATCTATTTTGGCAGAATGGTTCGCATTGCGTGTTGAATACAAGAACAAAATGAAAACAGCGGAAACAAAGGAACAGAAGGAACATTTTGATCGCCTGCAATATGTGTACAAGATCAAATTGAATTCTCTTTATGGAGCTTTGTCCAACAAGTATTTTAGATATTATGATTTACGTTTGGGTGCCAGCACAACCGCAACAGGACGCCACATTCTCATGCACCAGGTGTGTGAAATCGATCGTCTTGTAGGTAACACAAAGCTCAATTCTTCAACACCACTACAGCACTCCGGTGTGTTTGCTATTGATTCAGATTCCGTAGTGTATGGAGATTCAGTTACAAGAGATACAATCATAACGACAGACAAAGGTGACATGAGGATAGAAGATTTATTTACCAGTATTGATGATACAAGAGGTGATAAGACATACTGCACCACAAATATGCCCAACGTGTTAACATATGATGTTGAAACAAAAAGCATAGTCTTTAAACCAATAAAATACGTAATGAAGCATAAATGTGATAAAAAGGTGTATCGAGTTTGGATAACCAATAGTCAATATGTGGATGTAACTGAAGATCATTCTTTAATGGGATACGTAAACTTATCAAAACGTCAGAAGTACGGCTCTATCATAACAGAGATTAAGCCAAAAGATTTGGGCAATGACATAAAATCGCTGGTATATCAAAACTCTTTACCCAATTTAGAACCAAAATCTCTTGATTTGCATCCACTGGTGTACTTATTCATGGGGTACGTGATGGGTGATGGGTTTGTGGATTTTAGAGGGAACGGATGTATTGATTTATCAATAGGCAACCAAGACATGGACGAAATGGAGGAAAAACTTCTCAGACCAATGTTGGAACAAGGCTTGATTACTTCTTATTGCCGCAGTCCGAACGGACATGATGTTAAAGTGCACGGTGGGAAACTGTGCAAAGAATTGCGCGCATTGATGTATGCCAATGACACGCCAAATAAGCACGTTCCCAGCTTTCTATTCAGAGAAACAGTATTAAATATAGGATTATTCTTGAAAGGTTGGTTTTCTGCTGATGGTTTCGCAAACAAACGCCATATTGTTGGTTTATGTAGCGTAACAACAGAACATATAACAGATGTTCATAAATTATTACTACTATGTGGGATTTCATCTACCTGGTGTACAGAAGGAACAGAAAACAGCTTCAATGGGGCGTATTCAGGAACGTTTACTAAACGACTAACCATTAGAGATAATATCAAATTTAATGACCTTGTGGGATTTATACAAAATCGCAAATCATCTCTAGTGCCAACCACTACGCGGAAGCAATGGCTGGATCGTGATGGCTTCGATATTGTTCCGATTCATGAAATTCAAGAGCTAGAATATAATGACCACGTATATGATATAGAAGTGGAAGACACCCACACCTTTTTTGCAAACAACATACTTGTGCATAACACCGACTCATGTTATTTCGCATATCCCAATCAAGATGAGACGGATATGGATAAAGTGATTGCATTTGCTGATGATACAGCAAAAAGAGTGAACCAATCCTTTACTCCATTCGTGCGTGATACTTTTTTGGTTAGAGGTAGTTTCGATAATAAGATTAAATGTGTTCGTGAAATTGTAGCATCTGGAGGCATATTTGTCACCAAAAAACGATACATCTTGCACGTCATTGATAAGGAAGGCAAGCGTGTCGATGAACCTAAGGTAATGGGTCTTGATATCAAAAAATCCAATTTGCCTATGTACATACAAGAACATCTGACAGATTGGGTACTACGATTCATCAAGGGACACTCCTGGACAACGTTATCCGATGATATGTTAGCGTTTAAGTCCGAAGTAAGAAGCAAAACAATCTTTGAATTGGGGCTTCCAAAGGGGGTAAAACGCGTCGAGCATTATCAAAACGAGTTAAACACTCTGGGTCAAAAAGCAAGATTGCCAGGACATGTACGAGCAGCCATTTTATACAATAGATGCAGAGAAGAATACCAAGACTGGAATAGTCCGCAAATTACATCTGGTAACAAGATACGTATTTTCAAATTAAAAGATCCCATTGGAAAATTCAAGGCAATAGCTTTGCCTTCCGATTTGGAAGAAATTCCACAGTGGTTTATGGATAATGTTGATCTTAACATCGAGCAGCATGTAAAATCATTAGTTGATGATCCTTTAGATAATATTCTGTGTGCAGTTGGAAAACATACCCCTTCTCTTCACACACAAATGCTTGAGACTTTTATGGAATATGATTATGAATGAAATTTCCTTTATCACTCGATTTTTGTTTATTGCGAATAAACTTAACAGTAGTGTTCTTATTATTACGAAAGAGTTTGCCTCCACGGTTAATGAAGAACAAACTCTGTTCATAACAGTAGGACAAAAAGATATACCAATAACATCATTCGAATCTTTAGCCACGAGAGATAGAATTTCTATCCTATTTCAGCGCATAACCATGTTTGAAAACAGTGCAGTAACATTCAAGACCACTGATACTGGTGAAGTTGAAGATATTAATATATCCTCTAAACGAAATAAAATCAACTTCAAATGCATGAAAAAAGCAATTGTGTTGGGACAAGAAAAGTCATTTAAAGATATTGCACAAGGTACCAGACCAAGACCACCAAAAAAAATCACTGCTCCACCTCATTGCAAAATCACAATGACTCCAGAGGAATTTGCTAATTTTGAGCAATTATCTAAAACGATTGATACCGAATTGTTGTTACTGAATAGTGATGATGTTGTTTCAATTATTTTATCTTCTGATACGACAGGCGAAAAAGGAAAAATCGAATTAGAAAATGATGCCATGTTATTGGCCAACAACACTGGTACGTTGTTCGCATATAGATACAATCTTAAAGAATTTATTAAAACATTTAAGAGTTTCTTCGAAACTAAATCCGAGAATATTGAATTTGTTGTATGTTCAAATGGATTTTTAACATTTGTTATCGATGATGTTTTCAATATTACAATGGTGCCGAGAAAGGTGATTTCATGATTTTTACAAAAGCACAAGAGCAAGAATTAATAAACAAAATCGTAAAGTTAATTCAGACCTCTCAAGAAGATCAATATGATGATATTATGCAAAAGCTTTCCACTCTCGAGGAAGTGCAAAATAATATAATTGAAGATACACAAGCACATATAGAAGCGGTGCGTTCAATCAGAGAGCAAGAGGACGTTGATAGATGCAATTTTCAATCAATGCTGGACTCGATCGTTGTGCGGGTAGATGAAACATTGAACACTTCCAACATCATTCAAGCAAGATTGACAGAAATAGAACATACCTTAAACATTCGCAATTCAGCAAAAAACAGCAAAAAACCGTGGGCTGAAATTGTGGCAACGGATTATGACCAAACATCAGGACAATTACGAACAACGGTTGATTGGAATGATGCTTTCATCCAATCTCTAATATCATATGGGTTTAGAGGAAAAGATGATAATGAAATAATCAGTCTGTGGCTAACCAGTCTGTATCACAACTTTTCTGGGAATAACTCACAATGATAGAATATGAAGACGGAACAATAGTTGACACTCTAATAGTAAACAAGCGGGTGCTTCTAATTGATGGCACCAACTTTCTTCATCGAGCTTTTCATTTCGCAAAACAAACAAAACAACAAAAATCATCATCGCATTCAATGCTTGAGCAAATAAAAGGTGATGAAGATGCTCCTAAAGTATTAGATACAGTAAGCGAGGAAGTTAAAAAGGAAAGAACCTTTCATAATTTTTTCTCAATAATTGCTTTTTATGCAAAACACCACAAAGCAGATGATGTTATAATAACTATCGATGTCAGCAAATCTTGGCGATACCATTATGCTAATAGTGATCAATCACACACATCTAAAATATACAAAGGCAATCGAAATAAGTATATGACCGAAGAAGACATCGTTAATTACGAACAATTCAAACGAATCTGCGCAGATATTAGAGATTTTATGGTGAATCACACCAACGTTAAACTGGTATTTGATGATAATCTCGAAGCTGATGATATCATTGCAGGATTCACACAATTCATCACTAACCATCACTACATTATCGTTTCTGCAGATCAGGATTTGACGCAATTAATTTCACCCAATGTTACTGTAATTGATCCAAAAACAAACAGTCCGAGAATATGCAATGATGTCGAATATTTTATGTTTAAAAAATGCATTAGAGGAGATATTGGAGATAACGTTATGTCGGCCTTTCCAAAAGTGCGCGAAACTCGCATAATTAAAGCGTATGAGGATGCATTTGAACGTGAAAACATGATGAACCATGTATGGAAAGACACAAATGGTACGGAACATCGCGTGAGAGACATATTTGAAGAAAACATGATTATGATGAATTTAACTAAACAGCCCATTCATATTCGTGACATCATTAAAACAACAGTTGAAGGAGCGTTTGAACCACCGATTATACAGGTTCGCTCAGCAAATGTTCTTTGGAAACTAGGGCAAATGAAAATAACCTCTCTAGCTGAGGTTATTTCCAAATACAAAGATCAATACTTCTGGTTATTTTGATTCGCTAGATGGAGGAGTATCATCATCCGATGATACTCTTTTTTTGTCTTTATATTGTTCACTGAATTTCATTAAGGCTCCTGTTAATAAAGATAAAGGTGTCATAATAGTGGCAATTATTGTGGCAACTTCTGTGCCAGTATACCCAACAGGAGGATGCATAACAAAAGCCATGCACCAATAAGCAACCTGAATCGTTAAAATAATACCAGCCCAAACCGCAACTCGTCTCGACAAGTGTCCTTTATCAATTATTTTAAACAATCTGAATAAAATAGTAGAAATAATATCAAATATACAATCTATGTAGTTTAAAATTTTTTGCTTCATAATACTTCCACCAATACGGTGAAGTATTTATTGAGCTGAGACCCATTGAGTGCCACTCCATTTTTTAATTCTATTTTCAGATGATGGGCTGACGTTTTGACCAACATCATTTTCGGTGGATTTCAGACCAATTAACGTAGATTCTGGTCCCGTTCGTATCGAATCAATAATAGAATCATCGCTAGGACCACCAATCGCACCAGCCATTGGTGTTTTTTCAAATCCAACCACATCGTTAGGATCAACGTTAATGGTGTCCTCTATATCATGGGACCTAGTTGGCATTTCTATAAGAGAGCTATGGGTGTTAAGATTCATTCTAATATCCACAAACCCTGTTTTATTGTAATGATCGTTTTCTGTTCCTACCACAGTAGTACTCTTCTCCTGATGAGCTAAAAACGATTCCATCTCAACATCATTCACGTATACTTTAACTGTTATTGACTGTGTTATTGCCAGTCCTGCTTGATTTTCTCCTCCTAATAAAACAGCAATAGAAAGATCGTTTGATTGTTGACCTTGTGATAGGGATCTAAAAAATAATCCATTTTTTAATAAACGTGATCGTTTTTCAACGAAAACTGGAATAACACACGGTTCTTCGCTTGGTGTGAAGTTGGGAATATAACTCATTCTACGAACACGTTCCCACTTCCAGCTGCAACCGTGCCTCCGTGTGTTGGAAAGGGTGGAGCAACACAGGTGTGAGGAACTATTGGATCCCCTACCTTTACCATAGGAATATTATTAACGAACACTGTTCCTGCGCCTGATGCTATTGTGGTAACTGGCCAACAACCATGTCCCATGGTTGTGTCGCCAACGCGGACAGCTGGTTTATTGTTAATGAACACGTTACCGCTACCTTTAGCTATATTATCTCCACAGGTGATGGGATCACCTATTCTGGCTGCACTAGTCATATGTTATAAATATCATTAATCTTCATCAACATATTTATAATGAAATTGACCACCATTTTAAATGAAACGTTTAACACTTTTTTATATTACAATGATCATTTAAATCCGAAATTATGGACGCAGCGAGACACATTAAGAGTAACAGTGAGAACTCACCTGTTGGATATAGTTGAGCATTTTAAGAAATTCGTGGGTATTTCTATACCTATTAAAGATATAGTGTTAATAGGTTCGTCTTGTGATTATTCACACGGTCCCAAGTCCGATATAGATGTTCATATTGTGGTAAATCTACCACAAGATTCAAAAGAATATAAACTTCTTTTGGGGTTTCAAAATGACTGGAAACATGCGAGAAATATAAAAATAAATAACCATCCTGTGGAATTGTATTTCCAAGCAAAAAACGAAAAAATGACGACGAACGCCGCATCGTTTTCATTGAAGCATAATAAATGGTTAAAAAAACCAATATATGACAAACGTGCAAAATATGAAATCAAAGACGTTGATGTGATAAAATTAGCAAAACAATACATTAAAAAAATTGATCATTTTGTAAATCAAAAGCATCCGGATATGCAAGATATGCTGGCACTAAAAAATGAAATCAAAAAAATGCGGAAAAGGGGGTTAATATCTGACGGTGAATATAGCATTGAAAATCTCACGTTCAAAGTAATTCGCAACAATAATAGATTGAAAAAATTGTTGGAGAAAATTGCTAAAGTGGAAAGTGATGAACTAAGCTTGTAAAACAAGCTTAGTTCATGTATAATCTATATAAATAGTAAGAATATTGTATATTAGAGTTATTCTTACCATGTCTAAACACCTCACGGACTATTTCTCATCCATATCGAGCGCAAAAGATAAGATGATTACAGAAGCTCCCACCAACCCCACATTAGCTAAAAACGAAAATGATTCAATTTCCGCAGAAGGAAACGATGTGTGGTCAGCAGATTGGAGATTGGATTGGTTAAAGAAACACAATCCAAAAAAATACAAACAGATCATGGGAGAGTAAAATGGCTGCTAATGATTTAACTTCAGTTAACCCAAAAGACATAAAAGATGCCGAACAACCAACCATTTCTCGTAGACGGCGCTCGACTGCATTCGAGCGGGCTTTTAAAACCTTACTCGAGCAAACAAGAGCTGAACATTACCACGGAAGTGTACTGTTTACTGGAAGTGCTGGAATTGGTAAAACAACGACAGTGTTAAATTTCGGTAAAACATTAGGAATACCGGTTGTTGTTATTGAGGTTCCGCACATAACAGAAGAACATTTGATCAATATTCCGTTTATTGTGCAAAACCAAGATACTAAAAAAGGAGGAACCTCCACTGCTGAAGTTCACGGAGACCCCAACTCTACAGATGCTAACTCTGAATTCTGGAAAGATAATGGTGAATATAAAATCATTCTAGCCAATTCGGTGTTATATTCAACGTTATCAAAAAAACAAACAACACCAGATGACGAATATTTGGATTACATTAATAATCACGCTCCGAGTGAATGTCGTGCCATGTTTTTTAAACACGGCGGAAATGAAGATACCATTCCTGCTGCTTTTCAAGCGATCAGGAAGAAGGTTTCCGTTATTCTATTCATTGATGAGCTATATCGCACAACCACAGCAAACATACGAAACATGCTGAGAGGATTGATGGATGGGTTTATCGGCAAACATAAACTCCCAGCTTCTGTGTTCCAAGTGTACGCATCAAACATGGTTGACACCGGAGGCGATGGTGGGATAGAAGAAGTGGCAGAACATGAACATTATTTGGAAGTGGAATTTGTCCCTCCTACAAAAGATGAATGGTTTGAATATTTTATATCCAAATACATCAATCATAGCGTAATGAATGAACAATCCGAAATAGTTCTGGATCATTTTCAGCAAGCGCTACAAGATCAAGATATTAGTTTTACGGATTATGAATCTAGTGTTAGAACCTCCCCGAGACGTTGGGAGCAGCTGTTACTGTACATTTTAAGCTCAATTCCGGTGAAAACTCAAGAAGATGCTGATGCCCTGATTACTCACGTTAAACATAACTTTCTTCACTATAAAACCGGCGAATATAGCACAGATTTAATGAATAAAGTAATGGCAGCGACTAAGGCTGTAATCAAAAAGACATCAACCTTTTCCTCAGCAACAGTTAAGGATGAATCCGAATGGAAAATTGAACTCGATCATTATATTAAACAATACATGAAAATAGGCAGTGCCAGAAAGCATGTTCCTGTATTGTCTGGCCTCCCAGGAACAACAAAAACCAAAACAGCATATCAGTTAGCATCAGATAATCATTTGGATTTGATTATGGTTAATGCTACCACTCTTAGCAGAGATGACGTGGAAGGACAACCAGTTCCACAAAAAATCGACAGCGAAAATGATAGTGTGGATGTCGCTTTCTCGCCTTCCAAGCTATACCAAGTCATAGTTGAGGGAATGAGGGAAGCTCGTGCAGAAAATTTAAAGATGATTAAGGAAATGTATGCCGATGATCCATCATTGATGAAAAATGCGATTCAAGAATATGACAATAGACGTTGGAAATACCTAGTATTTTTTGATGAGCTCAATAGAGTGAAATCAAACACCTTTAACTCTTTGCGCAAAGTTCTGTTGGAGAAAGAGTTTGGTGTGGATGGTGACGGCAATCCCATTAAATTACCCAAAGGTACTATGTTTATCGCTGCCATTAACCCTTCTGGTAAAAACACTCAAGAATTCACAGACCATTTTAGAGATGTGGTGGACATCATCCCTGTTGCTCCGGATTTTAAAAAATTTCAATCATATATTGACTCATTGACATTTAAAAACGCTGATCTGGACATTGTAACACACGCTAAAGAAATGTTGAATGATTTCATCAATTCGTTTAATTCTGGTAGAAATACATCCGATAAACAATTTTATATGACTTTCGGTCAGGAATCATATATTGATCAGCGCACACTAACGGCTACATTTCATCAATTGGTGTTAAAATTAACATCTGCTGTATCTGAGGTAGTTGATTTGGAACGAGAATTTGATGATTCAACTCACGAAGAAAAATTAGAAATAATTAAAGACAACGTGGCTGAAGCGTTAATGATGGGACTGGGATTCAAATTAACACACGTGCATGGGGTTGACCGTGATACCATTCAAGATAAAATACACGCATGGTTGGATACAATTTCTGATACTATGTTAGAGGGATTGTTGAGTCAAAGACACGGACAAGGAATGCATATTTCTAAAATATATGAACAATGCATAGAAGGTGAAATAGACATAGCGCAACTTGCAGGAAATGACCATTTCTTGAGTCACATAAGTGAAGTTAGTGATCAGGAGTTGCGAAGTGAAGTAACTTCAGCCATTATTTCCGCATTGTCCAATAGAAACAACAACATTGACGATATGATAACCGAGAAAAGATTACCGAAATTGGATCTGGTTAAGGGCGAATATGGTCTGGAAATCCAAAAACACGGAACAGAAAAAGAAACGCTGTTGGGGTATTTCTCGAAAGGCTTATTATTCTCTCTCATGATTAACCAACAGAGCGCAAATAGATTAACAAACATGGCAAAGGGTATGGTAGAGGCTGTTAAAATGATGTCTAAGATTTTGGAACAAAATAATCCAGACTTCACATATACGCAGCACAACGACGAGACAGGAGAAACAAAAATCATAACCGATCTGGAAACAGCTATTTTGTTTTTTGTGGGGGTATATGGAGCCAACCTAAGAATTGAACTTCAAGACATGATAGATAGAATCGACGAACTATACGGAGACTAATTTTGAGATATCCTTTTATTGCAGAAGCGGAGTTATCTAAATCAAACAACTCCCTGTCCCATACGAGAGTTGGGACCGGAGTTGTCAACTTTGTTAAAACTACTTTCCAAGACGAACACATACGAAAAGGAATAAACATATGTGCAAATTGGTTTAACGTAGATGAAACGGTCGTTGAAACTTGTATTGCGACGGATGTAACTGAAGCAAAAAAGCATCTGGATTTATCTAATAAACTATTTGCTCAAATAGCTGACAATCAGATAGAATCATCTTTGTTCCAAATATTCTGGGATTATCAAGTACCTGTGCCTGGTGCGTTTTCGATTAAGACACACGGAGTGGCGTTTAAACGATTTACAATGATGATCGTTAATTCGTTGAGAATGAGGTTTGGATTAGATAAAGATAGAGGATATTTGAAGCCGCGGCCTCTCAAATCTCCTGGCATTTTTCATTATTCAAGACTGGCAGGATCGGATTTCAAAGAAGGAGAAACTGTTAGCACAGCTTATTGTAAGGGAACGACCGGTTCTTATCATTTTGACTTGGAATTTTCTCAAGCATTGTTGAATTTTGGTAAATTAAAAGGCATAAAGCCATTCGGAAAAATATTCAAAAATCAAGGCGGAATAGTGCCAGATGAGTTTGGATACTTAGAAACTGTCATTTTCCATGAATTTATGCATTATTATCACGATGATACTGAATACTATAATATTAAGCAAAACTGCACACATCGAATAATGAACTGGGCAAGCGATTTTAGATCAAATTATCTTCTCACTAAGAGTGGTTTCTCTCAATTGCCGATTGGATTATACAGCGATAGTATTAATTTTGACAGACAATCATCATTGGATGAAATGTATGAAACAGTTAAGTTGGAATTAGAAAATCACACATTACAACAATTAGAAGTGGGTGATATAGTAGTGCATCCTGATGATTCTCTAGGACGAATCACATCAATAACAGGTGACAATATTGAGACCTCCCCGATAACAAAAGAACAAGCTGATAAGATAATAGAAGAAAGAGATATTAGAAGAATGATGAAACGAGCTCAAGATAAAGCTGATAATCCTCTTTTGAGACAAGCAGTGTATAATAAAAAGCCGTTTAATATATCAACATCAACCCCTAATCAATTGGATAATGTGACTTCTAGCATAATGCAAACCAAATACGGCGAGATAAAGTAATGAAGAATACCAAGAAATTTTCACTATTGTTAGAGGCTGTTTATAACAGAGCAGTATTGAAGCCATATATGCCTGAACGATCAGGTGCAGGAGACCAATTGTCAAAATCTTCATCTGATGATCACACAGAAAGTGAAGAAGAATCAAAAGCAAGCGGAAAGGGCGACCCTAGCGATAAAGATAATGTGGACAACCAATCTAAAAAATTTGGCGAAAAGACAGAAAAACAAGCCGAAAAAGAAAAGGGTGGCGATGCAGACGGCGACGATGCAGGCAAACAAGAAGGAAAGTCCGACAGCAACAAAAGCAGCAAGACCGGCGACAGATCGACATCAGAGGTTAAGCAGCAGGAACCCAAATTTAACTGGAAAGTGTTGATAAAACAAGCATTGGCAAAATCATTTAAAATGATTCCTGAAGAATCGAGAGCTAAATATTCAAGACGTACGATGTCACAAATGGGTGTGCTGCAATCTAAGAAAGGAGCTGCAGTGATGCCAGGAGAAAAAAATCACGAAATTCCAGATCTAAAAATAGCTTTCATTATGGACGTGTCTGGCTCTATGTTTCAATACTATTCTAAGTGTCTTTCAGAAATACACTCAGCAATGATGAGCAAAGATGTAACAGGAGCATCTTGTACCTTCGTCTCATATTCAACCAACGTGAAAACATTCTATGTTGATTTGATCAAACAACAAGGTGTAGAAATAACATCATTAGCGGATAGAAGAAAAAAGATTGACGCTAAAAATAAAATTCCTCTACAAACACTGATATTTAATTCAGATACTGGAGGGGGAACGAATCTAACCAATCCTGTTCTAAAAACAACAATAGCCCAATTGTTGTCAGAAGGTCCTGTTATATTAATGACTGATGAAGATGCATGCTATGAAGTCGAATATTTGAGAACATTAATGCAAAATCCAAATTTTATGATGATCCTAGCAAGCAAAGAGATATACAATCAATTCGTAAAAGCGTGTGGAGGATCTGTTAGCACAAAAATTACGCACTTTTAACCCGCATCTTGACGCATAAAAAGGACGCACGCTCGTCCTTTTTATATTTTAGCATACTCAGCGTGTCCCATTTCGATCAGCGTTTCCTGACACTCTAATAAAACTGAAGCATTGATTTTTATATTTCCTTTTTCTGAGAAATGATCCATAATAATGTCAGATATAGCAATAGTGTGTCCTTCATGCGAATACAACAAACGTAATTCATTACAGTCCATTATTAAGAAATTTAGCACCGGAATTGGTTCTGTTTCATGAAACGGCCAGACCAACGTGCCACATTTTTTTACATATTTGGGTAGAGTGTGTAACAACATGGGATTATATCTAATAGCGACAGGACCATTTTGTTCACCACCGTCGTAGTCATCTTCAGGTGATACACCAATCATCAACATTGATAGTTTGGGAGGAATGCCGTTCCATGATTTTAATTGCACATGAGTATCCTTAATTAGCAACTTTATATTATGACACGAAGATATGCCGTTGCCAAATTCATGCATGTTGCAGTATTCCAGTACTAACGAGTTGAAGCCCTTAACAGTCAATCCATTTAACGAATTGTTTGGGAAAGAGCAAAACTCAAAACAAAGCATATCTGTTTCTATATTAGGCATGGACGATAAATTGGAAAAGGAGTGGTTAACTATATGATACTTCTCGAATAAACCACGTTTCGATGGAAAACATTTATCAGGAAAGTAAATGTTTTCGCCTTGAAACTTCATTAAAATATAATAAGTTTCATCATCACACTCAAAGGTAACATGATCAAATGGTAACGATTCAGAAATGCGTATAGTCGCCGGTGACCATAAGCCAAATGAATCTGTTCTGAAGAATACTTTATATATTCCTTTGTGGTTCTGTGAAATTTTCTCACACACATCATCAGATAATGGGTTGGTACCGGTTTGAGAGAGTATGTGTATGTTATTAATCGCTATCTGTGACGATACCGCCCGGAGATTGCTGTAGCACCACTCACCTAATTGGTATATTTCTTCATATTCCCGCATATTTGGCTGCCCCCAATTCGATTAATTCTTCCTGGCAATCAAGCATTCGATTAATTGTCTTTTCGCTTTTGTCGTTTACATGAGATGACACAGATAAGCAGGCAGTTGTTAATTTTTTATTGTTCACGGACACCTCAAAATGTAGGTTTGAAACATTTGCTGTGAAAAAACCCAACAACGAACCATCATAATCATCAGGAATGGATAAAAATAAGTAGTCAAACGTACACGCACATTTGGAAAAGGCAGCTAATACTGCAGGTGTTGCATATTTGACCCCTGTTACATTAATTATAGAATTAACAGTTTGGTCCTCCGACACCTCCATATACACATCTGGGTTTTGTGATAAAACATTCGAAATGTTGCTTATTCTGTGTATTGACATTACAGTTAATGTGGACGGCAACCCGTTTAAATCCATTAATTCACACTTATTGTCGGCTGTATATCCAAGGTGTATTAGCGAACACCCAGTTAAGTTGGCCCCACTAAACGTGGCCAATCCTGTGCAGTCAACTAAAGTCAAACAACTAGGACTATGTTTTAGACCTTTCAGAGAAGAACTAAAACGGCACTGCATAAATGATAAATGTGATGCTTGTTTGAGATTGAATTTTCCTGCATTTTTTATATCACGTCGCCAAATCGTATAGGTATCAGCCCCAACTGGAAAACATTCTTCCGGAAAAAAAACATCAGTATTTTTAAATACAAGATCCAAATGTTCTCCAACGGCTTTAAAAATTACATTTGTGATTGGAAGGTCCTTATCAATTATTACCTCACAGTACGAATCGAAACATATTTCTATGACCACATATGCATCATCAGATGTTGCTAAAATGTGTTGTTCTATCTCTTGTAGCAAATCTTCCGTTAAAAGATTGGAAAATTGTTTTCCGTTAAAGGTTAAACAGTCAGCAGTATACCGGTTTGGGGCAGTTATAAAGAAATGATATGCGAATTTTATAAGTTCGCCCATCTTAGATTGGTATTTAGAATGTTGCATATTTTCCTCCACCAATTTCTATCATTTTGTCTTGAAACTCCAACAATTGGTCCAAGTTCAGGCGTTCGGAGCCATCTTTCATCTCTGACATAATATCAGCACATTTTTTAAGTCGGTTGTTGACTACGTTCAACTTAATGAACTTACATTCTATAACAGACAATCCCAACAAAGGAATATCAATATCCAATTCCAAGTCAATCCTTACGTTACCTATACTACGAATATGAGTGTGAATGTTTTTAAGGCACGTGAGAGTCTTTGGTCCCATAGTTCTATTTCCACCATTTGGTGCTCTATATGCTAAATATAAAATTTGCAAATTGGGGCAGATGTGTGAAAACGATAACGGAAAATGATTATCATTACTTCCTTCCAAATACAAATTGGTTACATGGGATAGGTGTTCTAAAGAATCGAGGCCGGTACAATTAATAAATGAAAAACTATTAGCTTTCATTTTCTGAAAAAAAGCTGATGATACCACACTACTATCAAACCTCATTATAGTATCTCTGCTATTTATATAAAACATTCCTGGTAACCCAGCAGAGCAATCACATTCGTCAAAGTCTGCTTGATTGCTCTGCAACGAAAATATTAGTCGTGTTCGATGAATATCCGGAAAAGTAACATTTGAAAATTTAGAAACATCACGAATCTGCATTTTTAAAGGACAAGCATCCAATAAATCTTCTATCACAGAATTTCCACAAATTTCTATCGGAGTGGCAAAATCAACTACAATTATAGAATCATTGAAATGTTTATTAAACCAATTGTCATCTATCATCCTAGTTAGCTTAGCAGCAGATATTCCGTTTATTGCTGTGGTCAACTTCCAATCTCCCATATGAGCAACATCCGATAATGTTAAGTTGGTGCCCATGTGCGCATCGATGGCTGTTATCAGATCATTAACCATTTGTTTATAGTTTTGCATACTTTCCTAATCCCATTTCAGTCAATTGTTCTTGGCATTGCAGCAATAATTCTGTCTTGTTTTTGGTCCCTGCCGCCCCATTTAAGGTGTTTATTACTAGGTCAACTGCAGTTTTCAAAAGAACATCCTCCTGCTCTGTTCCCGGCAGTCTTGTTATTTTCTTCAAATTTTGCACGAAGAAAAACATCAATGGACTAAAATCACTATCTAGCTGGCCTCGTATCGTCAAATTAGACATGGCAGTAGTAGAAAGTAAATCTTTTAAAAAAGATGAGGGCAACACACCTGTAACAGTACTACCGTTTGGCATTAATGATATGATTGCACATACGTTAAGAACGGGCGGCAACTGGGAAGCTCCATCAGGTAATTGGGTGCGATCGTCAAACTTAATAATCAGTTCTTTAGGGTTAATATCACATTTAATGTCTTTCCAATTAGTGCACCATTGAATGGAAAATACTTTTCGACATTCGTGAACTTGTTTCATGAAGTCATTTGATAACACACATTTAAGCAAATATATGTTGCTAACTCGTATGTCAAAAATACGCTGATTGGGAATGGTAGTTAGATCACATTCGGTCAGAAGTAACACATTACCAGAAAACTTAAAAAAAACATTACTTGGAAATTTACGAATATACACGAGATCCAAACGGCTACACGCCGAATCACCAATGGAAAAATTACACGGTTGATTACCACACCATTCTAAAAAATCCTGTTCAACTACTAGTGTTGGGGAGTTTATAGCGAAAGAGTCACGTGTGATAATGCTTTCTATCTCGTCTTCTAGCTCCGTTTCGCTAAAAGCGGTCTCCCAATTTGTTTTGCTGTGTTCACAGAAAAATACGTCACCGAATGCCGACGCTTCTAGTTTTGGAAGCCGAACCTTACACATATCAGCCAATATAGATTTAAATTGTGCAACGGTGACTCTATTATCAATGTGCATAGCGACTTAGTCCTTGTTCTATCAATATTTCTTGAAAGGTTAAAAATTGTTCAGTGTTGGTGTTCAAGCTAGGAAGATCTGACATATATAAAAGATGTAATGCTGCTGTGAGATTGCTGTCCCCTGTTGTTTTATATGTGAGGGATTTTATTTTTTTCGTGGCCAGTGAAACCATGTTAATTGGACCACTAAAAACGTCTTGTTCGGTTCGCAACGTGAAGTCATTGATACTGTGTATGTGTTTTATGAGATTGTTTAGTTTTTCTGCGGGGATTTCGCATGACGCAGTTTGAATAACACCCACCGTTGTAACACTACTGCCAATTTTACAAATGCTTAAATGCGAAAGAGTAGATGGAAAATTTTTCCAATTAGTGGGTATTTCATCAGCGGTCGTATATTTTATCAAAACTGCGCTTGTGTGAACTTTTTCCACATTTTCGAACGAAGTGCACGCATCGAATGATATATTCGATACTCTAAGTTCTCCAACATTAGAATCCAATGTGCTTCTGCTCAAAATTAGAGCATTAAGCACTGGATAGCATTGAACATGAGGTGTCAATTTAAAAACCATATTGACACAATAAATCTTTATTACTTCTTTCATAAGAAAAGTAACATTAGATTGATCCAATCTATTTAAGTCAACACCATCAAAGCATACCACTCGAGTTGATATCACAATATGCAATTGAACGGAACATATATCAATTAATGCATCGCACATTGCTTTTGTTATTGTGTTTGCTTGATCATCAAATCGCAGCTTTAATACAATAGGTAAATTAACAGTGTTATTGACATCCACCATATCATTGAACATTTGAGCACCTCTCAGCATGTTTTCCAACGTCACGTCCTCCCAGGAGAGAATTCCAGGAAGGCGTTCTTCTAGATGGGTGAACAATTCCATCAATTCTGGTTCTGTTATTGTAAGGTTATTTTGCATATTTTGCTAGTCCCACGTCTATTAACACATCTTGATATTCCATAATATCTTGAGCATTTTGATGATACCCATTTTTTACCCAAATGTCTATAGCACTTTTAATTTGGTTACTTATATCTGTTGCTTGGGTTGCAAACCTAAAAACGTTAGGCTTCAGGGCGTTCCCCAATATCATTGCTAGTTTTACAATGTTGATGGGTCCCCGTATGGGACTTGATACGGTCATCTGAAACGCTGCAAGAGATGAGTGTTGTAGTTTATCCAATAATTGATTTATGATATCTGGATTAACCGGTTCACTGCTGAAAAAATATATATTCAGACTTCCAGCTAGTCCACTAGGCAATTTATTCCAAGATATTCCCACATGGTTATTAAATAGCAAGGAAATTTGCGAGTGTGTAACTTCAGCCAACATTGATAGATCTGATGTAGCATTAACCATAAACTTAACGATGCTGTCTGATGATGCTAATATATCACTCCAACCGTTTTTAAACACACAATTTGAAAACGAGATTGCATCTTCATCGTACGAGTGATGAGAAGGATCGTAATATAATTTTACATTTGGAGTAGCAATTACCGTAGCATTAATACACGAAAGATTCATGCCTTTTAAAAAAACATTAGATCCATCTATATGTAACAACGCGTCAGAAAAAAATGTTGTCCGAGTGTATAATATTATATTGATGGTGGGAAAAGACTTACAACTATGAACTAAGGTTGAAGCTGTAGAATTGTTAAAATAAATATCAGAGGTGTCGGATTTTTTAATGCTTGGAGTATAAGGGTTTGCTGAATCGGTACGTCCTTTGGTGGATACGGAGGTCCAATTATCCCAATCAGATTGGTCCCAGCTTCGTAAATATAGCTCAATATTACCATCACGAAAATCATTCAGTGTCGAATTCCCAACAAATGGTAAAATTTTAGATATACTTTTAGAATTATTGTGTATATAACTCAATGGTATGAATTTATTTGCTGAGTATTCCAACTCCAAAGTTGTACGTGGTAGATTTTCGTTTAACCAGTTGGTAGTGCTTGCGCAAAATTTCAAAAACAGGTCTAATCTCTCGCTATCTTGCATATTGTGATAACCCCGTTTCGAATAATTTATCTTGAAACTCCAACACACTTTCCGTGGTCGCTCCCATAACATAATATTCTGCAAAAAGGTCAACGGCCTTTTGTAATGGACTTGATTTTTTATTCTTCAAGTATAATGTGTAATCATGTGCTAGCAAAGTTACTAAGTTTATAGGACCGTCTATGGGGTCATTGATGGTTATTCCAAGATTGATGCTTCTTTTTGTTAGCGCGGCTATTAAATCATTGATCATTCCTGCCAATCCTTGATTGTTTCCGCGAAAACGTATAGAAATCATCCCCAGGCTGTTATACGGAAGCGTTGACCACAAAACTGGCACTTTTGGTTTACCATCAAAATCCACTGAATAATCTTTTCCTGCTAATTCCAAAAAAAAAGAGAAATCCACCGGCGCTTTAGCATCAGAATCATACACGAAGGTGCACCTTGTTGTGTTAAAGTACGAGCTCCATCCTTTCTCAAATGTGCAATTGCAAAACGTTCTCATGTCTCTTCTTGTATCATCGTTATATGATATTATGTTGTGACATTTACATATATTACAATCAGAGTACTCTACGGATTCAGCTGATAAGGCCACATTCGACTTACTTAACAAGCTTATATCTATGCTATATAAACACAAAGGTGCATTATTTTTAAAAGTAACAGTATGCATTAAAGATGAACACGCTTTGATGATACCCTCGATTTCAACAGAGGTGAGCTCTAGTTGATATTCACTGATTGTGTTTTCGTTATATTCAACTCCATCATCTTCGTCATATTCATCATGGGTCCTTTGTAAAAACACCGTAGATGATTGTCCCGATATGAAAGCACCAATATCATAAAACACAGCTGATTTTGCAAAATTGAACATTTGGTTATAATCTATAAATCGACTGATTGGTAAAAAATAATCAGTATTGGAGCTTGATTTTCCGTTTGTTATTTTGACTAAAAACTTATATTGTTTTAAAAAATGGTTTGATTTCGTAAAATTATTCAATTTAATGCAAAAATCGAAGAATCTTCGAACTATTGCTTCATTAGATTCTGGCATATTGATCCAACCCTATTTCCAGCATTTCCTCGTAGCAATCAAACAATCGATGCGATGATTGTTTTTGTTTTAAATAGGTGTTAATAATATTCACGCTTTTTCGAAGATCGTCTGAAGGACTTCTTCCGCCATTATTGTCTATTAAGATACTCGCTAGCCCTGGTATTAACAACAACCCCAAGATATCTCTTTGAACACACCCATCTAGGATGAGCTGGCCATCACCAAAGCCTATACGTGAAACGTGTTTATGTATATTATGAAAACTCGTTATTTTTGGATTCATAGAAATAGTTAGCTCTGAACCAACATTTTTAGTGATTCCCTTTAAACCTGTCAGGTCCACGTTGCGGGATATCTCCACCACCTCAGCATCCTGTGGGCAACCAACAAGAGAAGTCAATCCGCGGTTTGAAGTAATTACTACTCGGTTTAGTTCAATGACATCTGCTGCATCTGCCATAAAAGACAAATCTGTAACTCCTAAGGGCATTTTCCCCACAGAAAACAACAATGAGTTGTCTATTGTCTTAGGAAATGACTCAAATAGAGCATCAGCATCTGAATACGCACACGTAAATTGAAGGTCTCTGGTAAATATTATTTTAAACGGGATACGATGGATACCTTGTTCGTCCGGTTGCCATGACCTTGATGACAAGCTAACACGTTGATCTTCTATTATGATTTCAGAATCTTTTGTTATGCGAATATTTTTGAACCTATTATAATTTGCCCAATCTTCGATTTTGCTTCTAATCTCAGGATCAGGCAAAGAAGGGTGTTCATAGCTAATAGTGCAGGACATATGATTATCTCAAAAAACAAAACATTATGGTTTATTTATAAATACAATAAAATACGAACACACAAAACATGAAACTGACAAACATTCTGCTTTGCTTGGAAGCTTCCCACTCCATTGGCGGGAAAGAGGCATACCTAGCTTATTTAAATACCTTTAAGAGTATTGTTCGTGAACTGATTACCATTCTCCAAGAGGATATTGAGACTCTCAAAGGAATCGAAACCTATAGCCCAGGAACATTACGCGCGAGACGTTTTAGCCAATGGTGGAGCGTTAATAATGTTCAATTTACGGGTGCGATACGTGCAATACAAGAACACAGACGTCTACCAATACAGCCCAAGACTCAAGAACTGTTAAGCACAGGGCGAACACTATATAAAGCTGATAATGCAAGAAGACATGATGTGGCTGCAAACAGCGATAGATCTATTAGTGTGGTATACATGTTGGCAGACGTTTTAGATGAAATGAGTTTCCATAATATAGAAAAGGTATTTTCACCAATCCTAGAAGAATATACGAAAGAATACAACGCATGCAAAAACCGCATGCGTGCAAGCATGGCTGACCGTGTTAAAACCAACACCACACGACAAAAGAGTAGAAAAATGGATGAGCATGAGCCAATTCCTGCCAGTGCGCGAGTGATAAACCATGATGCTATGCCGTCTGCGTCTTCAAGACTCCATCAGACAGCAAGAGCTGATGGACTAACAGAGCAAACCATACGTAGATTGCCACTTCATCTTCAAGACGCTGCTAGAAAATATATAGCCAAGTCAACTAATAAACTAATGGCGTTGAGAGATTTTGTGATACGGAACGGTATAAATCCAGATGCTATATGGCCACCAAACTCATAGCGTTGAGAGATTCTACGGTAACCAACTCTAATTGTAAAAGAAAAGGAACATGTTGTTCCTTTTCTATTATACGCTATATTGTTTTATAATTCAACATCAACCAGCAGGTTCAGGGTCAAATACCAACCATTTTTCGAATTTAGCCTTCAGTGACATGATGGAGTTATAATATTTGGTGTTGGTTGACTGGTGAACCGATCCTCTATATTTTTTAATTCCTTGATCTTGTCCATACAAATCTTGGTATATTTTTAAAATTCTATACCCAGCATCTACGTTATAGTGGACGTCTTCTCTTAGCTTAATCTTATCCAATTTGAGCTTTGGTATCCAAACTTTCCGGTTGACCATCATCAGCCCAACCGATACCCCGTCATATGATACAGCTGATGGATAAAAAGTGCTTTCTTTGAAGGAAATTGCCAACCCAGTAGCCAAATTTATCCCATATTTCTCGGACGCTAAAATATGAGCACTTGCGATCTGTTCAACATCGTCATCTGATAAGTTCATGTTGTTGTTTTTTATTAACAACTGAACTTTTTTTGTTTTTTCGTTTTTAAAAGTCAATACAGCAGCTGTGGCATGGTTGGGAGATATTGCTAACCATCCTGAAAACAATATTATCCCCATAGATCGCATTATTTGACGCAATCGCTCTTTAAAAAAATACATATTTTTTCCTCATTTTTCACAATAGGTGAATATGTATTTATTTTAAACTAAAAAAGTTGGTTTTGCACTGGTTGAGAGCGCGATAAAGGGCCCCAAATGGTCCCTTTATCTTATTGCTCGAACTTCGTCTTTAGAGGGCCACGCATAAACATACTTACCTATGAAATCGACCACAACACAGAACGTATAGTTGTTGGTTTTGTATATTTTAACATCACCCGTATATCCTGGCATTGTTTGCTCGAAGTCGAGAGACATTTCCTGATCCAATTGGCCATATTTTCTCATGTAGCGAGCAACAACCGCCAATTCCGTATCTGAGTTTGGTCCGTTGCCTTGAAGATTGGCAATGACATTTATTTCTTCAATTGGAGTATCAGTGAATTGTCCAAATACTATTCGCCCCATAGCTCTAATTGCGTTTGACATGTATCCTGGTAGATTTTTAACTGCATGCCACTCCGGCTCTATATCTCCAAAATTGGCTATCTCTCTTGAAATGACAGCTAAATCCGTTCCAGGGGGATTGGAGCGAGGATCTACTTCATAATCAGCATTCACGTCCACATCATCTCGTACATTAGCCAATTCTGAAGTGGACAACTGGTCCAAAAACCGCATGGCTGTATTCGACGTTGTGGTGTCTGTATTAGCTAATGAACTGTTTGTGGCACGTCTCGTGGCCATTGCAGATGATACTCTACTAGTAGGAGATAAAGTATCTGTTGGCAGCTTTTCTCGTATGCTCTGTTCTGCTCTTCGTCTAACGTTTTCCAATAATGATAGTAGTGGGGTATTAATCATAATACGTATTCTTGGCTCTTAACGTTATTTATAAATGGTATCAAATTACTGCAAATAAATTTCATAACAAGCTGACATTTTAACGTTTTTTTCAATTTTATCCCTAATCGTCGGTTTGGCGGTATACGGTGTTTTTGTATAAGTAAAACCCAATTTGCTTGACAGTCTGGGCAATAATTTATCATATTGTGCCTCATGGGGTTCATCAGCTGCAAATTCAAAGAGCTCTATGGTAGGATACATGTTTTGAATGGATCTCATGCATGATATAACATACCCCATTACCTGAAGAGCTAATCGCAAATCATATTTTGCTTTTTTTTCCTTAACATATAGCCCATTAACAGTAAATCCAACATAACAATACACCTGATCGTATATTTCAAAATGCACCTTTAACTTGCTATCATTGAATGTTTTCGAAAAATCATAAAAAATTGTTTTGTCTTCTTGTTTATAATTAATGTTTTTTATATCATCGTCGAACACATCCTGATTGATGTTTAATCCTTCAATTAACAAATCAACAATATCCACAACTACTTTTAAAATGTTCATATCACATCCACATAAACAATTTAGCTAAAAATACTATTTCTGTCTCTGCTTGCTGTAAAAGTTTAATCAGGTTTGTTGGAGGATTGGTTTCACTATACTGTTGATCGTTGTGGTTTGATGATAATGCGTTTTCGTATTCAAACGGCCAAGTCAAATCAGTACGGAACGTTTCAATTGCCGAGTTTTTTTCACGAAATTTGTGTGATAGTGCAAAATCAACATCTATAAATTTACCCCATTTGTTTTCTAGTTGTGGTTTACGCAGCCACCGAATATCCGACATCAAACTATCACAGTTAGATAAATCCGATCTTAAATCTTCTACCAAAGCTCTAAACGTCGCATACTCTTTAGATGAGTTATATCTATATCTGTATCGATCAGTCATGTTGGTCATTGTGGAGGTAATGGGATCACTTTTTGCTAAATGCGACACGGGCTTGTCATTAACATGATTTATGTGTACAATTGGAACCATTTTTCCTTGACTGTTTTTTTGTTTTTTAAAAAGTTTAGTTGTGGGATCAATTTCATAGTTAATATTAAAAAACTGACGTTGTACCTCTGTGGCTGATGACAATTCCAAACACTTCGAAACGATTAATTCCATTATTGCAAAATTATGGAGGAGGTGGTCACGATAATCAGCTAAATCTTCATGGCCAAGTTGGGCATCATTGATTTTTAATTTCATCAAATCAACAAAATGCTGTGAAACATGAGCTGATACGTCACTATTAATATATTGTTGCTTTATACTATCGTCATTCAAATACAAAACGCTACCGTTATTTTGGCCATAATAAAATTCAACCCTAGACATTACAGATGTCCAAGTGTCCAATGCGTCTAATATATTAGTGCATTCTTCTTCAGAATATTTGGTTGCAATTGTAGTGTAACTGTAAAACTCGGGATTAGATGTTGATTTGTTAATCACCACATTTGAATTATCAAACAATTTACTGAAAAAATCTTTTCCTCTAGATATCAATTTGGCAATTTTCGGCGGAAATGTTAGATTTATTGTGGATTGATCAATAGATTCAACATGATTGGACAATTGCAAAAGACCTGTTAAAATTGTCACTCCCCGATAATCAGGAGATAGGTTAGGCAAACCGCCCGATGCCAATTCATCTACCTTGCTGCCTATCCTATTTCCCCAGAACTCATATATTTCCTTTTGAATTCGATCAAACGTGGTAATGGCTTTAGCTATACACAGTTCTTCTTTGCACTCTGTGGTGGATCTTCGTATAACTGACTTTGCCAGTTGCACTGCCTGTAGATATTCATCAGAATGATACTCCAACGTTCTCTCTAATAGCAATATATTAGCCAATTTCATAAATTATGGGTCAATTTTCTATATTTATTGGATGATCGTTCGACATATACCTAAATACTCCAACACCAATATGATACAGTATGAAGCTCTCTCCCATTTTAGAAACACTACAAATAGGAAATTACATCATAACATATAAGAATGACCATAAACATGATGGCAATCTTGATTCTGTCATTTCTAGTCCAGCAATTTCTAAACCAGATCATATGGAATTTAATGTTGAATCAAACCACCAATATTTCTCTTACGAGGAAACTATTGACATTGCAGAAAATGCAGAAATGTTCCAAAAATATATTCCAATATACACTACCTGTAAAATAGATGATAGCTTTCTCGGCAAAAATACCCAAGATATAATCGACGCTTTTAAAAACGGAAAATCAGATACAGTTTCTTTCGACGAATCATATAATGAATACTTAACAGAAACATCAAAAAATCTTTTCATGAGCATCACAGATCAAAAATTAACAGATAGACCTGCTATCATTATAATGCCAGTTCCTTCCAAAAAATCCCTCAACATTAACCTATCAGAACACTTACAACAACTAATACAAACAAAAAACAAAAACACCCAAGTGTTCAACCACTATAGAAAAAGAAAAGTTCCATCCTTTAACACATTGGCTAGAGGAACAGGCTCACTGTCCGGTAGAGTGTTATCAGGAGAAGTACAAAACAAACGCGAAAAGGTATACGACCAAGCGTTGTTTAGAAAACTCCGAACCAATCAAATCGATCTCGATATAGCAGTGCAAATGGGAGAACAACGAAAAATAAAAATCCAAAAAACCATTAACATTCTGAAAAACACCTCCAAGATTATAGTAGCAAACAAAAAAATAATTATAACATTTCTCGAAGAAGAACTAAAATACCTAAACTCCGAGGACTTTGAAATGGATATGCTCACGGCAGCAGACAAAAATTCAACAAAACGCGACGACACTAAAGAGTATACACAAAACTCTGGCTACTATAATGAAGTCAAAATGCTTAGAGACGATTTCTTCGAAACAATGGACGATTTTAACTCAGATATGATCCACCAATACGTTAAACAAAAAAATCCAAAAAAATTTGCCAAAAAACCACTCATCATTATCGTGGATGACGTCGTTATTACCAGAAAAACACTATCACAAATGTACAAACACCTAGTACTCAATGAACAAATGTCAACAGATAAATACGATGTTGTTGTATGCGCTTGGGCTAAAAAACAAAGAAGCAAAATGGCGAAGTAATTATGAAGATAGAACACATTTTAGAAAATCTCAGAGGCGTTAAATCATTCCACGACAATACTTGGGACGAAATTATCACCGAACTCGAAAAATCAAACATAATTACCAAAGGAGGAGGATTCGCAGATGTGATCACTTCCCCCAACTGGAACTACGCATACAAAATATTCCAACTAGATTCCGCCTACACAGCATATCTAAATTTTTGCAAAAAAAACCAAAACAATCCACATATCCCAAAAATTATTAAAGGACCAAAACAAATACACTCATTCCATAAACGCTCCCACCTCTCCCTCAATCACCTCTATGTAGTTAAATTAGAAAAATTAGAGGAAATAAACCACGACAATGAAAATATTGATATTGTGGAATTTATATGCGACTTTGCATGGCAATACCTATATCACTCAAATTCCCTAGATATGATGCTCGACCCCTTCGACTCATCATCAAGAACCCCCGACTATACACTCGACGATATATTCCAAAAATACCCAACATACCCCCTCAAATCCCTACTAGATACTGTCAAAAAAATTAACTCAAACTGCAGAGCAGAACTCGACCTCAACCCCACAAACTTCATGGAAAGAAAAGACGGAACAATCGTTATCACCGACCCACTCTATATCGGAAACGAAATGTCAAATAACTTCTCTCACACCCCAACAAAAGCACCAGATGACTTCCGCACCATCCCCCCACAAACCAAAACCACTACAGGACCAACATACAAAAAATGAAAATTCTAATCCCCCTATTACTCATACCCACCATCTCCCTAGCACAACCATATAAACGCTCAGACTACCACATCTGGTCCGACCTAGACTCAGATTGTCAAAATACAAGAACAGAAATACTAATACAATACGCTACCACCTATACACTCTCAACAAACTCATGCACCATAACCTCCGGCACCTGGATCGACCCATACTCCGAACAAATAATCACAACCCCAAAACATCTCGATATTGACCACATAGTACCAATCAACTACGCACATACCCACGGAGCAGCAAATTGGTCAATAAAACAAAAAACCCAATTCGCAAACGACCCACAAAACCTCACCCCCACCCTCTACTCCCTCAATAGACAAAAAGCAAATAAAGGACCCTCACTATGGCTCCCCCCTTCACCACAAGCAATATGCAAATATACACAAACATGGACATACATCATAAACAAATATAAACTAACAATAGACCCCCTAGACCAATATACAATAGAAACAGCTACACTATATTGCTCACAACATAACTAATACAAAAACCCAAGAAGATTCCACCTCTCATCCGATTGCCCATATGCCGTTAAATTGGAAAAGCTACAGAGACTCATCCCACAAAATAAACAAATTGTTGAATTCGTCGCCGACGTTGCACGGCAATATATCCAAGAACTATACCACCCTAGGGCTAAACTTTACCCACCTCCTCAACGAACCCTCTGCCTCCTCCCCCTCATAACCACCATCCTCCCCATGCTCCTCCCACGAAACGCTATACCAATGACCAAATGGATCCATCCCCTCCTCCTCCATAATATCAATAAAATCTTGATAACACTTTACCCTTGGTTCATTCAACATGAACCACCTGAAATCACCAAAATGAACATCAGGTTGCTCATGCACAAAATATACCCTAGTTATAACCCCAACCATATTACTGTTGTCAAAATGCCTTACCTTATCCCCCACCCTAAACTCAAACTCACTCAACCTTCCACTAGAACGATACTCCATAGGCACAATATATTCATTCATACTCAATACCACTTCATCTATTCTCATAATAACCCCAACCGTTAATTAAAAAACCATATACCACAAAAAAAATTCCTAGAAAATTTTTCACACCATGCAATGTTCATAACCACACCCCCAAATATTCTAAGACAAACACAACCATACAAAAAACCAAAAGCAAATATCCCACCCCATATTTACAAATAATGTTTGATAGAATAAGCAACAGCAACTTACTACCTAAATAATATACAACAAATAATCAAACAAACATGCTACTACTCGAAATCACCGACCTCATATCCCACATAAAGAAAAAAAGAATCTTAGCTTCATTGGACAGTTGTGTGACCGATAATAACGACCACCACTTCAATTGGGCATATACACAAGCAATGACCCTATATCCCCAGTATCACTATACAGGAAAAATGTATAGAATGTTGTCAGTGAAAAATAACAAAAATATGACACACCCCCAATTAATACAAATCATCCGAGATTACCCAAAAGATGTATATTCCTTTACCACTAACATAGAATTTATACATCCAACAAATGAACTAGATAACACCATAATCATACAACAAAACACAACAGGCCTAAATGTCATCACAATGCTAACACAAGAATTCCCTAACACGTTCGGAGAAGAATATTATAACGAGTTCCCAGAACAACAAGAAATATTAGCACCCCTTGACAAAAATACCCTTACAATCATAAAACAAACATAAAACAATTAATAAGAAAATTGCTCCCACCTGGAGAAAAGTTTGCTAGGAAAATTTTTTGCAACAATCAAACAGTAAAACAATCAAACGATCAAACAATCAAACAATCAAACGATCAAACGATCAAACAATCAAATGATCAAACAATCAAATGATCAAACAATCAAATGATCAAACAATTAATAGGAAAATTTTGCTCCCACCTGGAGAAATTTTTGCTAGGAAATTTTTTTAGTGGTACTATAAATGTGAGACAAAGTCAACATAGTATATGGGTTTTTTTTTCACTATATGTATTGGATATTAAGTTTGATTGAAAGTCAACTGTTGATTTTCAGGACTGTTGGTAGTATGATGGAAGGTTGTTGTCCGTCAGGTGCATGTGAAAAAAAATATTTAATTATATTATATCATGAAAAAAATATAAAATCAACTGTTGATTTTATATAAAAAATATATTATAATAAATTATAATTTAAAAAATCAATCACATTTTTAAATTATAAAAAATAAATTAAATAATTCTTGATTTTTTATAAAAAATATATTATAATAAATTATAATTTAAAAAATAAATTAAATAATTCTTGATTTTTTATAAAAAATATATTATAATAAATTATAAATTAAATAAAAATTAAATAAAAATTAAATAAAAATTAATAATCTTGCTAAAGTTAGTAAGAGCCCGGACAATAATGTCCATCACGAAGAGGTGTCATCATGAGCAACAACATGTTCAAGTCTGCTAAGTACCAAGCCGTCCTGTCGATCTTCAACAGCGAGAAGAAGGAGGGTGTGACGTCACACAGGCAACGTTGTATCAAGAGGATCATTGCGGAGGCTGGGATGACGCCTGCTGGTGCATCAACCTACTATGCCAACGTTAAGTCCTACTTGGAGGACGGTGGTGGAGTGACTGAGAAGGTGCTCAGTGTGAGTAAGGTTGTGGAGAAGGTGGTGAGTGAGTTGTGGAGTTGTGTCAAGCTGGACGAGGACGAGATGGCCTGTGAGGTGATGGTGCTTCACAATCTGGATGATGCGTTGAAGTACAGTCAGGAGAACGTGACGTATCTGATGCGTGGTACTCAACGGTACGATGCTCCTCTTGGTACACAGGCGATGTTCAATGCTGATGGAGATGAGGTGGATGAGGAAGGTAACCTCATCTAAGTGGATGGTGGCCAAGGATGGCCACTTTTTTTGTTGTTTAATAATTCCATAATTCCATAATAATGATTTGGATTCTATTCCATAATAATGATTTGGATTCTATTCCATAATAATGATTCCAGAAATAGTATTGGACATTGTTTCCATAATAATGATTTGGATTCTATTCCATATAAATGTGGGGGCGGAGTATCTAAAACTTTGTTTTGGGTATTGGTCTAGGAATTTGTTTATCCAATAATCTGGGGGGAATGTAATTCCATTAAAATGGATTGGGGGCGAACTCTATATTTTGGGTACGCGAGGGAGTCCAGGAAAATGGTACGCGAGGATGTCCAGGAAAATGGTACGCGAGGATGTCCAGGAGAAAGTCCAGGAGAAAGTTTGTCCAGGAAGTTTAGGAGGATGTTATTCCAGGAGAATGAATCCATATTCTAATGGATTAAATGCAGGATACAGAATGTAATTTCTGATAATGATTATATTGTATCCAAAAAGAAATGTCAACTATTATATTGTGGAATTACTTCCAATATAAAGTTGTGTTATTTGCATTGAGGATATCTATTGTCCAATTTAATTTGGGGAATGATATCCTCTTTTTTTGTTTAATTATTGTGTTGGAATTTCCTTTTCGAAGCTTGTTATGATTTTCCAATACAATGGGAGGTGGGGGAGGTTAAGGGTCCAACCAGAAAGGTCTTTCGAGAAATCTTTTGCCTGGATGTTATGGGGGAGGTGATTGATGATGGAGTTAAGAATGTGGTGTTTGCAGTGGCCATTGAGTTGGTCTTGTTTAGATATGATTGTAGTGTCTTCGTGTATGTCTATGGTGTGTCCGGTGTCGCGATCGATGGTGAGGAGGGTCACATTGAACATTGTACTCATGATGGTATGCTCTGTTGTTATGTTCTGTTGTCATATGGTGGGGAATTGAATCCATGATTACATCAAGAAAACAAATCCATGAAAATGTTTTGGGTTTTGTTTGGGGACTATGTTTTGAGGATGAAGATACGAAGGCCTTCGGCAGAGGCTCGTTTGATCATATCCTGTGTCCCTTTGCTTGTCGGGGAGGGTATGGCAATGAGGGCGTCAGCATAGTCTGCCATTTGTTGGTTGCGAACGGGTCCTGCGCCGCGTCCTAGTTTCCAATTGGGGGGGAAAGAAGTGACGGGTATGCCATTTTCATCTGCCCATTGTTTGCCTAGTTGATCTACACCTCTTCCTTCTCCGCAGACCACTTCGGTGATGCGCCAATCAATTTGGCTAATAGCTTGGAGCACGAGGTTGATGTCATTGTAGTCTCGTGACCCAGCGATGATGGTTTTCATTATTGGTTCCTTGCAGTTGATGTATTTAGTTGGCGGCAAGGATGTGTTCGACGTACGGAACATCTTTAATAGGATGGCCCATGAGGCAAGTAGCATGTCGACGAGCTTTGAGTTGAAAGTCACGAGCAGTATCCTCTTGGGAGAAGTATTTGATTATTGTTTCCTTCTTCCCTGCATTGGGGCCGCCAGGGAGATGGGTTCGTTGAATAGTAACGCGGAACTTACCCACATGATCCTTTGCGATTGACATGATCGTCTCCCAGTGTGTGTTTGCTTTCGATACGATCATTATACGATGAATGTGATAAGGAGACAACGTTGTTGTGATGGGGACGTCCATGTCCTCTTGATGTTAGTCCTCAATGATCGCCAGGATGTTCTTGTCATACTCCAGAGCCCAGGAGTACAGAGTGTACTTTTTATCTTTCAGTTGGTCCTTCAATTGTTGGGCCAGTTCATCAAACTGTTTGGAACTTTCACCACCATCGTCCCATTCTTCAAACTCACACTCATTCTTCATGCCGTCCAGGGCTTCATCCAAAGTCTTTTCTTCCTTACAGAAGATGTACTCATTACGTTCCTCGGACGTCTGGATGTAGTTCACAAAGATGTCCTTACTTTGAGCAGGAACGCCAGACCAGAACCAATCTTGGAAGTTCTTGATGCAGGTCTCTTCATTCCAGAGTTCCGGACGGCAGTCCTCATCAACACCAAAAGAAACAATACGGACGTTACTCATCACACACCTCATGTTGTTGCTACTTAAAAAATTATTAAATTTGTTTAATTTATAAAATATATTATAATAGCTCCTTTAAAAGGAGACAAGGGAGGACGTCCTTGTCCTTGCAGTTGTTACTTAATCCAACTTGCAACAGTTTGACCATCCAGTCCCAACTGCTCCACCTCAACTTCTTCGTCCTTGGCCATTTGTTCCATCTGCTCTACAAAATAGTCCACATCAGTAATTACGAACCATTTTGCATCTTCCACCTTGTTGGTATTTTCATCCAGAACATATTCACACAGGATGATCCTGCTATTTTCTGGTGTGGAAAATTCCTCAACAAAAGTGAAGGTCCAAAACAAATATGCTCCTTCCTCAGCAAGCCCATCATTTGTTGCAATAACTGCCTGTTGAATCAACTTCCATTGACGTTCTGTTACTTTGCTCATGACACACCTCTTGTTTTAAAAAATTATTAAATTTTGGTTCTTTATAAAATATATTATATAATTATTTTGAGAAGGAGACAAGGGAGGACTTCCATGTCCTTCTTGCTTAATACTTCAGGATGAGGACGGACTCTTCGTCCCACTGTACCTCCACCACTTCCACATTTTCTTGTCCAACCTCGATTATCTTCCTTACAAAATCCATGACCTCCTTGTCATTGTCCTTAATATTGAAGTACTCACTGGCCTGTTTGATCCAGGCTGGAATGGTGAGACCGTCTTCCCGTTTGACGTCCTCGCTTGGCCAACCAATCTGTTGGAACTCGTATTTAAGCAGCTGGAAGGCCTCTTGCAGGTCGGGACGTTCCTCCATGTTACTACACGTTGCTCCATTGAGACCAAAATCCAGCCAAAATTTAGGACTTTTCATGGCAGTACACCTCTTGGTTTAAAAAATTATTAAATTTTTGGAATTTATTTTAAATTTATTTTTTATTTAAAAATTTATATAATAATTATATGCTGGACTCGAAAAGGAGACAAGGGAGGACGTCCATGTCCTCCCTGCTTAATACTTCAGGACAAGGACGGAATCCTCGTCCCACTGTACCTCTATTAGTTTTACCTTTTGTTGTCCGACCTCCACGATTTTCCGGAGGAACTTTAAAATTTCAGGATCATCATCCTGGATGCAAAAAAACTTACAGTTATTGATGATCCAGAAAGGAACAGTCAGACCATCCTCTCGATTGATGTCCTGACTAGGCCAACCAATCGGTTGGAAATCATTTACCAACATCATGACGTACTCATGCAAGTCAGGACGCTCTTCCATATCCAGTAACTTAGCACCATCCAGACCAAGGTACAACCAAAATTTAGGACTCATAATAACACCTCTTGGTTTAAAAAATTATTAATTTATTTTTTGTTTCTTTATGAGACTATTATATTATTATTTTGATTTGGAGACAAGGGAGGACGTCCATGTCCTTCTTCCTTATCCAACCATTGCAATATTAAGGTCAGTATCAGATAAGGAGAAAATGTACAACCGTTGTACATTTTGTTCCACAATAGCTTCCTTCATCTGGTTGGCCAATTCTGTTCCAATATCATACTCATATTCCTCCCAGAACTTATCATCCAGTTCTGATATTTCTTTTTTGAGGAAAAAGCTTGACATGTACTCGTTGAGCATCCAAGCAGCCTGGTCAGGAGAAAGATCCTCATGGTCGAAATGGTCATTAATAATTTCGGTCATGTCCTCTGCGTCCTGCCAGGACACATTTCCGTCAAATACGGAAATACCACCAAGTACAGAAAGGTCACCATAAGCAAATGTCATTTTACACCTCACAAGTACAACAGTTAAAAAATTATTAATTTATTTTTGCTTCTTTATAAAATATATTATATGCTGGACTCAAAAAGGAGACAAGGTCACAATCGACCTTGTATTTTTATCTTTACTTCTTCTGGAATGTTAACTCGCACCACCCCATCCTCTCCATATTCTCTACAGGTTAATGATCCGTCCGCACTTTCAATAACCATAGGAAATTTGCAACCAGCATATAAATTCAACGTCCGTTTGATATTTTCATATTCCATTCTGTCCTTTGCATATCCTAATATAATCCAATCTCCAGGATTAGTCTGCCACCATATTACATCCAGTTGATCCAATCTTTGTTTGGTTCCTTTGATGGATGCACTTCCACTTCTGGAAGAGAATTTAGATTGGAGTGAGAAAATAATCATAATGTTGTGCTCAAAATGTTTTGATGAGACTATTATAATATTATTTCGAAAAGGAGACAAGGGAGGACTTCCATGTCCTCCTCACTATTATTGGTGTCTCCAGGAAAGAATGGTAATGGACTCCTCACCATCAACTATCATTTCATGTTCAAACACTTTCCTGTTGATCACCAGATCATTCACCACCTCTTCATCTTCAACAAATGTTTTCAACACATTTGCAACTTCTGTAGCAGATTTCGGAACATCGACAGGGATGGTTCTAACCTCACTCTCAAACATTAGACCTTCGTACCGATCTATCACCATGAAATGGAATCTCATGACACACCTCTTCGTTTGAATATGATACTATTATAATATTATTTTGAATTGGAGACAAGGGATAAAAAAGGGAGAATTAACTGAGGTGTTGTAGTTAATTCTCCCAAAAGTGCATCATTCCTCAAAAGAATAAAGAAAACATCCAAATACCTAAACATCCAACAATCCCAGGCCAACCAAACCCAGGTACCATTCCGATCAGCCCACCTTGCCACCAGGTAACTGCAGGTGGCTTATTGACCAGAATGTCCAATAGAGTGTTGATGATGTAGGGCCAAGTGAAACAACCAACCATAAATGCTATTGCCAGAGTAATGATCAATCCAATAATGGGATTGAGCTTGGTTGTTATAACAATGGGGTACAAAATCATGATCATTCTCCAAATTTAACTTCTTGAGTGGATAATACAATAACAAATCCATCTCCAGTAATGACCGCACGTTCTTCATCGTCGGCCCAATCCACCTCAACATCGTCAAAGCCATCCATAACTTTATCCACCGAAGTGTCCAGTATGCGTTTGGCAGCTTTTCGATGAGGAGCTTTAATCATCAATCCCTTTTCATCAGTCAGCACCTCATTGCTGATGTTTTGCCCTACAGGATCGCCATCAGCGGCTGTTTTAACGATTGACCTAATGAAAATAAACATACACACCTCAACAGTTTGCACAACTGAAATCAAAAGGATTAAACGCTTTATTATTTGATTATTATACTATGATATGTTGAAGGAGACAAGGGCATCCTTGCCCATCTTGGTTAATGTGTGGGAGAAGGATCTGGACGAAGAGATCCTTCAAATTCAAACCCAATAAACTCTCCAACATCTGGATCATTCAACCAACGTATGTGATACCATGGATTTTCATCATCCAATCCATCTTTTGGACATCCCCCAGTTTCATCATAAATGGTTAACAACTCTGTAATTATTCCATTGATGTTTGGATAATCCTTATGAACAACCCGTGAACCTAATTGGAACTGGTACATAATAACACCTCATCGTTTGAATATGAGATTATTATACAATAATCTCATATTGGAGACAAGGGCATCCTTGCCCCACACACTATATCAAATCCTTTGTTGATATTAATTTACCATCGTGCTCGAACCCCTTGAAGTTTGGCCACGATATGTGATACCAAGGATCATCCGGATTCTGTTCGTGTTTGGGAGTGCCCTCATCCTGAGTCAACAATTCTGTAATTCTTCCTACAATTGAAGGATATTCACGATGAACCACGCGTTCACCAACCTTGAACCGATACATAATGACACCTCTTCGTTTGATTGTGAGACTATTATATAATAATCTCACATTGGTGACAAGGATTAATTGCCGATTTTGTTGTTGGCAGCAATGTTCAGCTGGGCGTGATACTTACATATTCGGGCGAATCCAGATTTATCTTTCCTCAACCAGCGTTCAACTTGCCAGTCTTGAAGGGTACGATTTACAATGTAGCACTTGGCAGTCAAACAACCACTATGACCATCAGCACCTGTGAACCCAACCCCATTGTTGACCTTGGTTGTATTGGCACGCCGTTCGTCATCTGTTTGATTCTTGAACAACACAACCAAAGCATGGCCCACTATGTGGATGCGCCGCTGATCGCTGGCGCCATCCAACATATCCTGCAAGATTTCTTTGGTGATGATCGTTTTCATGACCCACTCCCACACACATTGATGTAAGATAACTCATTTTCCTCAATCACGTCCATGCTTTTCATATCAAGTGCATCTTCTTCAAACAAATACGCATCCATTTCAGGATCATTTGTGTATCCTGCATCATATCCGCCATTAGGCTCGAAGCAACCGTAAATCAAATCGTTTTTAGTTGCTCCTGAAAGACGTAGCCCCATTGCACACCTCACAAACAAATTAAATTGTCATTCGATGAGATTATTATATTAAATTATTAAAGCGGAGACTAGTAGCCATCCCTGGCCACCACATTATTCCAAAATCAATTTAGCCTTATTCAGGAGAGTGTTCCGATCATTAACAAACCAATAACTAATGACCTCAGCTTTTGCCCCAATGGGAATGCTGTACACCAACTTACCAGGGGTTTCCATCAAACTATATGGAATAGACTCCAAATGGTTCCACTTCAGGTTGACTGGATCGTACATTTCCACTTTCGCATAGCACTGGAAATCATAGCTGTCGGAATAAATCTTCAATAACAATTTATTTCCAGATGCGGTGTGTTTGAGGATTTGCTTATACAGCACCCCCTGACTCTCCTTGGACACAGAAGTCTCCAACGGAACGAAACTATCCACTGTTCTCTTTGCGGCTGGTTTCTTTACTTCAGTCATAACACACCTCACGAACGTTAATAATCACTTCAATAGACTTATTATACGCGATTTTAACGTCCGATAAAAGAAAAAATGTAAACTGATGTGGTTTAACTATGTCATTCAGTTATACACGAAAATAGCAACATAAGCAACTAAAGTGCTGCCCTGATTGGGGTACGAAGCTTTACAACGAATAACTGTTTTCATCATTCAGCCTCATTAAGTTCAAACAAATGAATGAACGCCTGCTTGATATCTTTTTCGGATTTGATGTAGTCAAGGAAAGAGCACACATCACCGATATACACTGAACACAAAACCTCGTCCCCATTTTGATCCAAATAGAGAGTGTTTGCACCAACATCGATCCTTCCAAGATCCGCTGGAATGTTTTGTTGTTGATACCAATCGAGTTTAAACTTCACGGCCCTTTCTTGAACGTTTGTTTTGATTTCTTCAGGCGTCATCGCCATCACCACATAGTGTGTCATTTGATGAGATTATTATATCAAATTATTAAAGTGGAGACAAGAGAGGATTTCCCTATCCTCTCTCATCAGTTTGGTTACGTCAAAGAGGTCAGCTTCAACAGTTCAGGATTGTTCAACAGTTCCAGATGACCACTTTCGGCCAACTTGAGTTCACTGATCTTCCCACGAATTTGACGTTCCTTGCGACCAACCGACTTGATCTGGTTCATCACTTCGACCAACTCAGTGGACAGATTGGCGATGTCCGCATCAATCTTCTCCTTCCGCTTCACATCTTCTTCCGAGATGGGAATGTTGTGGTAGTAGTGATTGGCCTGATGTTCACGATTGCCACAACCTTCCTGTGTCATTTCCATAATAATACACACACCAATTGATTTGGCGGCATAGTTGTAACTGCCGGTCCAATTAACGGACGGACCATTCTTGTCAACCTTGCCAGTCATGTTCAGCACAGGAATGGAGATGTTGAACTGGTCGAGGTTGACCGCACGGAGGATGTCCTTGTCCAGATCAGACAGTTGCTTCTTCAACAGACGGATTTGTTCGGACAGAAGATCCTTCCGCTCAAACAATTGATCCTCATATCGTGACACAAATACGGACACGACTTCATCCATACCGATATTGGCGTTGACCGTCAGGGAAGCAAGGGCTTGGCTATTTTGTTCCATGGTTCGTTCTCACTTTCGTTGGGGAAAAAATCATCGTTTGATATAATCATTATATCATATCAAACGATGGTTATCAAGTTAAAATTCAACAGTCTCAACATCATTCCACAATTTCAGAAAATCCTCCACCTCATCTGTTTCATGTTTGCTAAAAACCAAATCATCAAACGTCACAAATGGTTTAATGAACATCAACGCACCTTTTGGATCAAGGTTAACGTATTGAACATCAAGTTGAAACTTACGATTTCTGTTGAAAGCACACTGAGCTTTCCAAACAAGACTCTTGAGGGAATTCGTAGTCTTTTCCTTATACTTCTTCTTTTCCTGTTTTGCGATGGTTGTGGCTTCATCCTTCAAATACACCTTGTTTCCACGACGCTGGCAGAAATCTATCAAATCAGACAGATGACAATGACCCGTAATTGCTTCCAACAGATCATTATCGAGGATAAATGATTTTTTACCTTCGTCTTTTGCCTTCTGATATAAGGCAGCCAAATCCACCCTCATTGAGTTCAGATCATGGCGGTAGCCTGTACTGATGTAGTCAAGATTGAGCATTTCCGTCATCTCTTCCTGTGAGTAAAACACATCAGGACAATCCTCAATATTATCATAACGCTCAATGTTAACCATGTACTTGGAGACACGCTCCATAGTATAGAAGCTGGGAGTAGCCATTTTTGTCACCATATAGTGTGTCATTTGATGAGATTATTATACGATGGTATCAATTAAGGAGACAACGAAGAGACTAAAGAATATGATACAGCATTTTAGGACGCTTGATTTTATCATACTTTGGTTGACACTCAACACAATATTGACAGCCGGGACTAGCTTTGCGACGTTCTTCAGGAATGGATTCATCACAATACTGACAACGAAAAGCTGATGATCGCTGTTGTTGTTCAGCTAGGATAGTCCTGACCCGATGCTCTTCATTTTCCGCCATAATAATAGCATGAAGAGATTCTTCATCAGGACCGCCCATACCAGACATTCTTTACTCCATTATGGGTACATATCAACAATGTATGTCTGAATCAGAACATGCTCAGCTTCCTCTTCACCGTCCATAGCAAAAAGACGACAATCTGTTGTAACAGAACGAATCCCAGACACCTTATGCTCAACAATATACACAGATTGTTTGTGTTGATCTTCGTAACTCAACTGAATATAAAGATCAGCTCCGTTGGGATTGTACCCGTTAGCTCTTGTTAAACAAACATCACCGTTTTCCAATTCACAACACATTTTGCGATCGGCATGAGCATCAGGAAAATACATTATATTTTTTACCCCAATCCCATTATTAGATCCAAACACAACATTGGACAGATCGGGAGCTACCAACCGCTTGTCAAATTTAATCAATCGTTTCATCTTTTTTCTCCTGATTAAGAAGGGTTTTAACTATCTTGAGCAAATCTCTGGGGTCGTCGGTGCATTTTTCCGCAATGGTCATTGCCTCGCGAATATCATCAACACTTAACTGAGACCCAAACCATCTAACGTCATACACACGTGTATGGGCAATATTGCCCAAAATCATGGGAACGATGTGGACTGTATTAGTCCCGAAATCCAACGATTCAGGTGGCAAAATAACGCCGTTTCCGTTGTTGAATTGAAGTCGAGGTTTATTGAAACGAGGATTACTGGTGAGAGTTTTTTGTGCATCGTCTTGAGACACATAAACACATTCTTTGGAAAAGTGGACCGACCAATTTCCCGATGACCGGTTATACATAACCATCGTTTTTTCACCGTCTGATGTCACGGCGTATTTGATAATCAACCAACCCAGGACAGTTCCCAATGTTTCCATAACACACCTCAAACAAAAACAGAATCACATATATTCATTATACATGATTCTATTATGAATTTCAAATATCAGATGGTGACTTCCTGAATCGAAACATACACTTCTGTCGTCGACCCAACAATTCGAGAACCACCACCCAAATCTTCAACGTCAGTATCAACAGAAAACATTTCCCCTTCACCCACAACATCTTCAAGCATGGTCTCAATGACCCGATCAACAACCTTTTGCGCAAAGGTTTTATCAACAAACATCACCACACAACCGTTTTCGTCGGTTTCAACGTGAGTGGAATGAAAATCTTGATTAATCAAGACTGTGGTTACAACAATAAAAGCCATCACACACCTCTGCGTTTAACGTTTTGATGAGATTATTATATCACATTATTAATATGGAGACAATGATGGCACTTCCATGTGCAGAGGTCAAACATCAACTCAATTAGTGCCACTTTGATGGGTGTGATCCCAAACTTCCCACATTTTACCATCCATCTCCATATCAATACTCACATCAATGGAGCCGCACCCTGTATCACATTCCAACACCTGATCAGGTTTATTGAAAGTCCACAAGCTACCTGCCACTCCATATTGTTGGACCTTTTTTTCCATTTCTTCACGTGTGAGAACTTTGATGCTATCATCATACGAATGACGATCAATAGTGAACAAATCAACTCGAAGGATGAATTTAGATCCATCAGTGTAGTCTTGAAACTTCATGATACTACCCCCCACTCACATTTAACGTTTTGATGAGATTATTATATAACAATCCCACAAAGGAGACGAGGACAATTACCAAGTAGTCTTATCGACGACCGTCCACGCTGTTTGCTTGTTCATCTTAGTCGACTGTTGCGCTTGCCTCTTTATATTGGACGGTGTCGCTATTCCAGCCTCAACATGTGTCAAAACAGCATACAACTTAATCACAACAGGATTCTGAGATTCCTTGGAATAGAATACCCTAAAGTCTTGGGTAATGTTGGCATGAGATAATCCCCCATAATGCCCCCCTGAGGCAAGAGGAATATCATTACTCCCAAACTGGGCCCTATGATCTTGGGACTTATAATCCATAAAGTCCTTGACCCTATTGAGAATCCTTTCTTTCACATCAACTTGACGATCGACTGTCTCATCAAACATCGGACAGGTTTTAAATACAACAAGTTGTTGATTCATTGCATGATCCTCAAATCGTTTTGATGTGATTATTATATAATGGCCCAATATATGGAGACAAGGAAAAATAATAAAGGTTTTTGTTGTATAACACTATTGTTTGTGGTATATTAAATACCAATAACAACAATAGTTGTTCGTTCTCCTCACGTTAGATAGCACACTCGTTTTGGTGGTGGTCAGGAAGAAAAGCCAATTGCGTTACGCCTCATACGCCCAGTAATGGTTAAGATATAGATGAAAAATCGAATCGGAGGCTCTCTTTATTGGGGAACCTGGAGAGCTGAACGTCAGGGCATAAGCATAAACAGCCTACATCCAAGCGATGATAACGTACACATGAAACGAAATTCATGGGCTGATAATTTGGGATGTGGTTAGCAAATTTACATCGCGTTGCTAATATAAACATCTAACCCTGCAACAAATACACCCACATTTTCAGTATTTGTTGGATTACTCAATTGAGTAATAATCCGCAATCACCATCGCGGATATAGGTTCCCCTTTATTCTTTTTCCACCTTTTCCAACAATTCATAGTAATTTGGTTTTTCATTTAGATGATCAAGAGCAATCTCTTCAGCAACCTTTTTATCCGAAGTGTGTTCAAGCTCGACCTTTATACCTTTGATTAATTGATTTCTAATATAAGATAATTCAACGTTGTGTTTTGTTGCGATTTGTTTGAGGGAGGGGGTGTAAACATCTAACCGTTTATGCAATTCCAATAATAACTTATACATCAAATATACAACTATGATTTGTTATTATTTACTGTTGAAGAAAAAGGGACATCCTTGTCCTATTGATACTCAGGCAGTTGCAGTCGGAACAGCAACAGAATTGGCAGCACGGATGGCCTTTTGCTTCTTGTCGTAGTTGTAGATGTACGTGTTGGCACCATTGTACGTCATGCCAGCGTGCTCCATCAACAGGGCAATCTTCAACTTACGAGACATTCCACCGTTCTGGGCCAGAAGAGCTTCAACCTTGTGCTTTTTGGTGTCAGTCCGCTCTTCACGTTTCTGACCAGCCTTAGCGACCGGAGTGGCAGTTGCCACAGTAGAAGATCCAACAACAACAGCACCAGCTTGTTCCACAACATCATGAGCGGTTTCAGGTTGGGCTTCGACCAGCTTCTTGCCTTCTTCAGTGAGGACAAGATTGCCATCCTCATAGCTGACCAGACCATGCTTTTTCATTGAAGCCATGTGGCCAAACAGTTGAGGCTTAGTCAAACCAGTGATGGTCAGAACTTCCTCAACAGACTTAGAATCAACAACAGCATTGATGATGGTTTGGATAGTTGTGTTCATGTTTGTAACCTCTTCGTTTGTGATGTGATCATTATAACACATCACGTTAATGGAGACAACGCTGTGAGAGAACTTCTCTCCTAAAATCCTTTTCTTTTCACCTTCTTGGTCATGACGGAATCTGTAGCATCCTCTTCTGATGGTAGCGTCACGTGTTGGACTACTTGATGGAGACCAAACTTGTTGAAAATGGTCTTCCAACTGAGATAAGCATCAGGATGTTCATCCAAATACTCTTGCTTCTTCATTTCAAAATCAGCTTCTGCTTGAATGGCTGTTTTGCCCTCCCCAAAAATGTATTGTGGTGTCATGATTGCATCTCTTTGCTTCGTTTCGATGAGATCATTATATCACAATACATTGATGGAGACAAGGATTAGAACTTAATCACAACCCCATCTTTAGTGGTAATGGTGATCTGTTCAATTCCAGTCAAACCATAGGTACGGACATCAACATAATCTTCCACACCTTGAGATTTGTTGGAGGATGATGCACCTTGAAACGGTTCAAATTCCGTCTTGAGAACTTCACGACCAGAAGTGCCGTCGGTGAATTTAGGCTCACCAACATTACCAATGACAATACCAGACAGGTACAGATCGTTTCCCTTTTGGATGATTGCCCCATTCACATGGTTGCCCCACTTGCGTTCCTGAGCCTCGAAATCAGCAGCCTTTCCTTCAACCACACGTTGGGCATTAACAGCCTTTTCGTAGTTCTTGTTCAATTCCATAATAATGGTTTGTGTCTTGTACACACCACCATCAAACGGATTGGCAATAGTACGTGATGAATCCTTCTTGTTCAGCTTCACGAGTGTCTTGGCTGTGACAACCGCACGCAGTTCACTAGGATTATCAGTGAGAAATTGAACCAGATCGAGTTGCTTCATTTTGTGATACCTTTGTGTGTGAATATGCGATTATTATAGCATAATTTTTAATTGGAGTCAACGGGAACTTCCACACGCACCCAAACGTGCTCAGCATCTGCCTTTCTAATCATTAGGTTAGTAAATTGATTGATAACAATGTGGAGCACGTGACCAAACCAATTCTTTCGTTCAACACGTATCACTGCTTCTTTTTGAAATCCCATCGCAGACATTCTGCTTCTTAGAGGTTGATCAATATACAAGCCAATGATCGTTCCTTGTTGACCAACATGCATCTCTGATAATCTACAAAAATCAACTTTCATTGTTTATACCGAAGGGGAGATGTACTCTCCCCCTTCACGTTAGGTTAGGCCATCAAGATCCGATCAACAAACTCGTCCGACACTTCTTTTTCTTTATTGTGTCGGACTGTTCCCAAAGGAGCGTCAATCACTTGAACACCTTTAATGAAATGTCTGTTCAATTTGTTGCATTCATCCAAACATTTCTGTTTGGATTCAAACACCTTAATGTCAATGGCACGACGAGCTTTATCAACTGTCACCATACTGAACATGTCAGCACCAACCTCGAACGATTCCTTGTCATATACCGCCCGCTCACGGATGGCAATTGGGACTTCAACCTTCTGAGCCTTGTGGAGATTGCTGTAGTAGGTGCTTGCGCCAGCCTTAGTCATACCGATTTCAATTTGAAAACGATCAATACAGCGCTTCCGAAGAGTTGCAACATCACCGCCTTTTGCAACCTCTTCCTCGATGATGGTAGCACATTGAATGTACTTGGGGGAGTTAAATGAAGACATACACACCTCTGTGGTTTTGTGTTTCTTGATGAGATTATTATAACACTATCACTCTTCGGAGTCAACGAATGATTTTTTGACACTGACATGTTTTCCTGTAACAACAGGACAATGAACATATCTAGAACATTTACGTGGAGCAGACAATCTTGTAATACTTTGCAACATATTTCTTTTAGCTAAATTACACAACCAATCGCACATTCTTATTTCAGACCGAACATCTTCTGATGCATGGTGACATGTCAAGGTTATGTGATTGGTCTTACAAAAAGAAATAATAGCATTTATTGCACGAATGTTAATACTTTCTTTGAATGATGCAGTCTTAGATAAGACATCCATTACAGCTTTATTATCACAAAACATGGTAATAGACGTCACATCAGAATGATTTAATTTAACATGCACTATTGCATTATACACCCCTAATATTTCTAAAAGAGTGGTGTTTTTTGTCTTGGCGCTGATCTTCGGGAAGGAAACCAATAAATGTTCCTCCGTGTGGGGAAAGAAAACAACGGCACTTGTTACCATCTTATGCTCTATAGTACCAGCATCAGAAAAAACATCAACGTGCATGATTTTGATTCTCTTTACCCTTGCGTTATTATACTATTTTTGTTTTAAAAAATCAATAAAAAACGCCTCACTGAGAGGCGTTTTCTTCATCACTAGTTTTAGGATCCGGTGGAGGTAAATCTCCATATTTCTTCTTCACTAAAATCTCTGAAACTTTCTTTTGCATCACTGCCTTCAAACTATCCAACCCTTCTTGTTCATTGCCACTTAATACTCCATTCACAAACTTTTCAATCTCATCTCTTGTTGACATAATCAATATCTCTGTTTATTGTATTTAATCCTTATAAATTATAGGTTCTTTAGAAACCAAGCATCATACCATTCCACTCTACGCATCCAACCAGCTAGAAA
>JACCDN010767753.1_pt1 | contig 84335 bp, 88 predicted proteins | sample 7441691 | NCBI WGS metagenome assembly JACCDN01 (sample SAMN15323439, study PRJNA562643) | freshwater metagenome | isolation source: river surface water | place: USA:Blue River Watershed | collected 2017-08-16
TATCGAGCTAAACTCAGTTTTAAGTAGAGAGGTATTTAGTGACTCGTTAGTTCCTGATGTTTGATATTGTGATGAGAACTTTAGATTCTCCCTCTCAAACTTATCAATACCAGGCTTCTCATCTTTGACAGCTACCTTTGTACAGAGTATTTGTCCTGACTGACATGTACATTCAAATCCATCCTGATATCCTTCAACGAGTTGTCCATTAGTATAGGTTGTTCCACCAACATTACAGGAGTTAACATTTCTGACACGATCAAGGGAAATATATATAACAAAACTACCTAGAAGGACAAAAACCAAGGTTACTACAAACAGCCAGTATTTATCATACTTATTTTTCACAGTTATGGAGTTTACCACAAATATATAACTATTTCAGTATTTATGGGTTATGAGTTATTAGAAGGAATTAATCATCTACAGAAACAAGTTCAAGCGTAGTCATTATGAAAAGTACAAATTCTAAAGCTAGTTTAGCTTCCTCAATGTTTTGAATACTACCCGGGTCTTCGATAATAAAGGTATCGGTGCCCATACTTTCACCATTAATAAACTCTGTAACACATATAACGTCAGGATCACTTTTATATCTGGTAGAATAATAGAGTGTTACAAAAAGTCCGGTTTTCTCAGCACCTACTTTCGAGTAGTTTGATGCAAAGATACTAAATCCTTCATTACCTGAATATTCATGAGTATGCTTGCCAGATAAGATTGAGATTTGCCGAATTTCCCCGGCAATCAAGCAATTTTCAACAACTTTGTTATCACTTGCTTTTAATATATGTGTAAGATATGGATTTGAACTTTGCTCTGTCATGTTGCGGATTATACACCACACTAAATATTTCTGTATAATACAAATATGATAGACTCACACGCACATTTATTTTCAGATGAAGTAAGAAATAGATTAGAAGAACATTTAAAGGAATTTAAGAATGTTGGAGGTAAACATATACTAAATGTTTCAACTGACTCCTTTAGCATAGGAGAAGTTATCCAACAGAGCATTGATTTTGAAAGTAAATATCCTCAATTAATATTAACTGGACTTGGAATACACCCAGAAACTATTACACACTCAAACTCTCAAAATCTTAAACAACTTGAAAGATTAAGAGAAACATTAAGAGATCATAGAAATAGGGTAGTGGCAATTGGTGAATGTGGACTTGATTACTTTCATCTTGCAAATAGATCTGAATTATCACAACTAGAAAAAGAAGAGATAAAGGATTACCAAAAGAACATATTTAAAGAGCATGTTCTAATATCTATAAAAGAAGACCTACCATTATCAATTCATACTCGTGATCAAACTGGAGAGAGTAGTTCAATAATTGATGCTCTAAAGATAATTACAACTGTCGGTCAAGGTAGAGCTAGGGGGGTATTTCATAGCTATACAGGGGATATTAGTGCTGTAGAAGAGATATTAAACCTAGGCTTTTACATAGGTTTTAATGGAATTATTACATACCCTAAAGCTGAAAATGTAAGAGAGATACTTAAAGCAACACCACTTAATCGCATACTTCTTGAAACAGATTGTCCATATCTACCTCCACAAATGGCACGAAGTGGTAAACGAACAAGTTCAAAGTATGGAAAACCACTTGATATTGAAGAAATAGCAGAGAAGGTAGCTGAGATTAAAGAAGTACCTTTGCAAAAAATATTGGAGATAACTGATAATAACTTTATGGAGTTATTCCTTTCCCACTAAAACAACAAACTCTCCTTTGGGATGTTTAATTAGATGACTACTTTCAAGTAATTTTGAAACTCGGTCGGTTTCAATTTTCTCATACATTTTAGTAATATCATTTGCAACACAAACTGTTCTATCACCTAAGACATTTAATATCTGTTTTAATAACTCTTCTAACCTATTTGGAGATTCATAGAATACTAATGTCGCATCTAACTGTCCATACTCCTTAAGAATAGTTGAAATTTTAGAATCAGATTTAGGAAGAAATCCTAAAAAAACATACCTATCTGTTGGAAGCCCACTTGCGGATAGAGAACTTGTAACAGCATCTGCACCAGGAATTGGAATAACGTCGTAACCTTTTTGCTTTAATTCTCTAACAAGCTTAAAACCTGGGTCAGAGATTGTAGGAGTACCAGCATCACTAATGAGTGCAAGACTTAAACCCATATCTAACTTCTCAAGTATCTTTAAAATAATTCTATCGTGATTCTGATCTCTATATGAAATTAAAGGAGGATTAATTTTGTAATGTGCCATCAGCTTACTACTAACTCTAGTATCTTCAGCAAGAATAAAAGCAACACTGTTTAATATTTCAACAGCCCTATATGTCATATCAGATAGATTACCTATTGGTGTAGCTACAATATATAGTTTTCCTTTATTCATACTTCCTATATTCTAATTTAATTGCATCCTTAACATTATACTCTCCTATACTAATTCTCCTTAACTGATCACAATACGCATCGGTACCAAGCTTAATTGCTAAATCTGAGATAAGTGATCTAATGTATGTTCCTGATCCACACTCTATTTCAAATTCTAAAGTTGGCCACTCTATATTCAAAATATCAAATCTTAGTACATGAATATCTTTAGGTTTTAATTCAAAATCAACACCATTTCTTGCTAAATCATACGCCCTTTGACCATTTACATGTACGGCACTAAACTTTGGAGGTATTTGTTGAATATTACCAAGAAAGTATTTCTTAATCGCTTCTTCTATTATACTTCTATCAATACTCAAATCATTGAGCTTCTCAATTCTCCCTGTCCTGTCTAAAGTATCACTTTTAGCATTAAATATAGCTTTAACTCTATATACCTTATTCATTTTATGGAATTCATCTTGTTGTTTTGTATATTTACCAACAAGAATAATTAACAGTCCGGTCGCAAAAGGATCAAGCGTCCCAGCATGACCAATTTTAGTCTTTTTAGGATACTTTCTCTTTAAACTTCTTATGACATCATACGAAGTTATTCCCTCTGGCTTATCTACCAATACTACCTCTGATATATTTTGTGCTATACTATTTTCCATATGAGTAACGGACTAATTATATCCTTTTTATTACTATTTGTATTTATACTTTCTGGATGGGTACTATCCATACTTACAAGCTTAATATTTTCACCATCTGTTCACACACCACGCAACATTTTAGGTGAGATACTTTCAATACTTAATCTAAAGAAAGGTGACAATCTCTTTGATTTAGGAAGTGGTGATGGAAGAGTACTAGTTGCGGCAAGAAAGATTGTCGAAATTAAAGGATTTGGGTATGAAATATCACCAATAATGGTATCGCTTGCTAAAGTAATTAGATTTGTAAACCTAGGTTTTAATACTGATACAATGTTTGAAGTTGAGAGTATATTTGATATTAAACTTGAGAGAGCAACAAAGGTATATGTATATCAAAATCCAAAAATTCTAAAGGTACTGGATAAGAAATTTAAAAGAGAATTAAAAGATGTAACTGTATATTCATATAGGTATGAAATAGAAGGTAAAAAAGGAAAAGTACATGAATTAAGTAATGGTGAGAAGTTGTATGAATATACTTACACAAAAAAATAAGAAGCTTTTATCTTTAGTAGTAGTTTTCGTTATTGTCGCATTAGGATTATTACTTTTTTACTACTTGAAGCAAAATGATGATATATCTTCGAAAAATTCTTCGGCATCTGGATCTCTATATATAGAGAATTTACTTTCAACAAATCTACTTTTTTCAGGAAAAAATATATATTCACCTCATATTTTAAAAGACGGTAACACAATTAGAGTCTGGTATGGAGGTTGGTTAACTGAAGAAGATGTTAAATCAGGGCAAGATGTTATCTACTATACACAAAGTACTGATGGAGGGAAATCTTTCATAAAACCCAAACTAGCCCTTAAATATGATGGATATCAGATCAATGACCCATCTGTTGTTAAAATATATAACTCAATAAGCAAGTCTGATATGTATTTGATGTATTACTCACTTCTACCAATGAAAAAAGTTAATAATCAAAGTTGTTGGTTTTCTACTCCAAAATCTTGCAGAAATACAATTGGTTTGGCTGTAAGTACTGATGCGAAATCTTGGTCAAATGTAGGTGAAGTCATACCAACTAATAATAGGTACGATAATAATGGAGCATGGTCACCTTCGGTTTTGAAAATTAATAATAGTAAATTTCTTGTATACTACAACACAGATCCTAATAGTGGTATAAAACCTCAAATTTTAGTAACAACCTTAACAACTGGAGGAAGTAAAATTACAGAGACAAAGAAGGTAAAATTTATCGGCGATAACAATTCTTGGAAATTAAATGTAGATATTTCTAAAGACCCAAATAATACTTATCACATGTTCTATAACACTTTTGTTAAAGATAAATTTGTAGTTAAACATGCGATATCATCTGATGGTATTACTTGGAATACAATATCAAGTGGATTGACATTAGGAGGAGGTAACTCAAACATAGTGACCCCGAATGTTCTGTGGGACTCTAGAAACACTTATTCAGTATATTTTGGTTTCGATTCAGTGGGGAATAACCTTGACTTCAAGATTCATAAGTGGCAATACAGTTTCAACCCTAAGTAGATATAAAAGATAAGAGAGAAATGTCATAAGTTGAATGAATAATAGCGAATAAGAAATCTTTACATTCGAGGAAAATACATTCAAATTCTTTGCTCTTAGTTTTTTCATACTTTTTATTAGCATAACCAAATTTAAATTTCTTCTTGAATATTTTAAGTATACGGTGTATACCTTAAGTATGAATGAACCATTAGCTTCAAGATACAGACCTAAATCATTTGATGATTTCATTGGACAAAAACATTTAGTTGGGGATAATTCACCAATTCGAAAGTTTCTTGATAGTGGAAATATACCCTCAATGATATTTTGGGGGCCACCGGGTACAGGTAAAACAACACTTGCATATATCATTTCTCAGAATCTATTCTATGATTTCCATAAATTACAAGCAGTAAGTAGTGGAAAGGATGCATTAAAAAAAATACTTGCACATGCACTTAACAATCAACAGTATGGTAAAAAGACAATACTTTTCATTGATGAAATACATCGTTGGAACAAAGCACAACAAGACGCACTCCTTCCATATGTAGAGAAGGGGATTGTTACATTAATTGGAGCTACAACTGAAAATCCTAGCTTTAGAATAAATAATGCTTTGCTATCTCGATGTAAAGTATTTGTATTTGAAGCACATAATACCGAGGATTTAAGTATACATATAGAAAAGATATTTAAAGCAGAATACCCAAAGATTAAAGCGAGAAAGAAAATATTTGAATTAATTGCTGATATTTCAAACGGTGATGTAAGAAGTGCAATTAATATATTAGAGATGAGTGTTGGAATATGTAATGGGAAAGAATTAAAAGAAGACGATATTAAAAATACAGTACAAAAACAAATATATTATGATAGAGATGGTGAAGAACACTACAATATAATCTCAGCTGTACATAAATCTCTAAGATCAAGCAATGGAGACGCTGCATGCTACTGGATTACTAGAATGCTAGACTCAGGTGAAGACCCACTGTATGTTGCAAGAAGACTTCTAAGATTTACCAGTGAAGATATAGGGAATGCTGATATTAATGCTGTAATACTAGCAAATACAATATATGATACAGTTGCAAAACTAGGTATGCCTGAGTGTGATGTTCATCTAATGCAACTTGCTCAATATTTAGCTAAAGCTCCAAAAGATAATAGTGCATATATTCTTTCTCAAAAGACAAAAGAAGATGTAAAGAAGTTTGGAAATCTACCAGTACCTCTTCATCTTAGAAATGCACCTACATCACTAATGAAGAATCTAAACTACGGAAAAGGTTATGAATATGATCACGACCTCAAAAACAAGAAATCAGATCAACAATGTTTTCCAGATAAGATAAAGAACAGGAAGTATTTATGAGGTTTCGTAACCTTATAGTATAATCGGTGATGTTAACTTTGTATAAGATTAGGGAAGGAGACTCCCTACTTGAACTAGATCCGATTATTCTTGAGAGTGTAAAAAGCGCACTTTCGGTTGATGATCAAGATTTCCCAGATCATTTATTAAGGCACAGCACATCGCTATTTAGTACACACCAACTCTATCAACAAATCTGTAGAAACCCTGCTGAACTAAAAGTAATGTTTGGTTCTTGCTACGGGAATCGTAAGCCCGACCTGAAAATAGTTTCTGAATCACCTATTCCATCAGGTTCAATTAGACTTTCCATATTAGAAATAATTGCTTATGTTTCAAGGAGAGAAAAGCTAAATACTGTAGACGGTATATTTTCATTATTACCTAAATCAATACCATTAACAGATCGCTTTGCTTCAGCATCACTAGCGATGATTATGAGTAATAACATTGTAAAATTCCCAACATTAACAGAAAGATACGAGAGACAGAATCTCGCTTCAATCTCTGAAATGATAAGATCTCTTGGTGACGAAATAAAAGAAGTTGGGTTTTACGAATCTTTAACAAGACCATGGATGGAATATTATTCAGATAAATTGCGTGGATTTAGTGTTAATCTAGATAACACAAAGAATGTTCAATTTACGGGTTATGCCCGTGCATATATCGCACAAGATCAAATAGGCGAGCAAAGCCCATCACTAAGCACAGCTTTTATTAGCGATATGCATATATTAGACGCGAGAAGAGCTCTCGTACAAGTATATTAGTTACCAAGTTACATTTCCTAAAACTCCATCAAAAAAGGCACCTTTCTCTTTATGCGAGTAGAACTGAAAGTATTTTTTCTGCTTATCTTCACTTGTCATCCAATCTACATTACATCCTGAAGCATTTGCTGCAACATAAAAATGCATATCCTCATGCTCCTCATCGCTAAATAAGGATATTACACAATATGAACCATCGAATTCGTAATATTGATATCTACCACTATCCTTAACTAGCCTAATAAACTCTAAAGCTAAAGCTGGTTTACCTTCAACAATCAAACGAATATCCTTGTAAGATAGTGATTTAAGATTTTCAAATAATGGGTTCATAATTGTTATATATTCTAGTCTTATCTATTTCCACCACTTTTAATCTGATCAACCTGAATATCAATAATCTCTACTAAACGCAGTGTCATACAACCTATTTCAACGGATACTTCTCTAAATATTTGCCCTTGTTGAAGATGTATTAATTCAGATGCTTCGATTTGTTCTCGATTGCTTAGTCTAGCCACAATTAAAGCTCCCTTGTTCCTTAAATACGCTTCATTAGATAATATTTCTTCATCTGTTTTTACATTACCTTCGAAAATATGGTCAGGTGTGCCAGAAGCAGCCTTTTGTACTGCTTCAAAAGAACGAGCTTTAGATCCATTAAGCCCGGAACCAGTTTGTCTAAAAATTCTTTGTGTCATACCATTATCTAATTAATCAAAAAGTGATAAACATCATACCCTATAACTATTGTAAAAAGCAAGTAAAGGGGTATAATTAGCAGATTTATATTATTCAAAATTAATAAATATGAATCATACTCCAAACGACCCAATTGCTGATAAGCAAATATTTTTAGAATTTATACGCCCTGACGATCTATTCTATATTAAGGCATATTTTTCAAGAACTGGGCAATCTTTGCCAGAAAATGAAGCCGAATTAGACTCTCTAATGCTCAATAGTGCATTACAATCATATTGCTTAGGTTTTTATGAAGCACTTAGAAATAAGCTGGGTGATGATCCTAAGAGAGTTATGTCTCCTGTCGCAAATGAAACGGGTAGTTTAAGTGACTATAACAGGGGAGTTTTGGCTGGACTTGAATATAAAAAGACCAACAACGTACCTGATGATTTACAATTCTAACAATAACTAATATACTATTCTTGCTCTTTAGTAGTAAATAAAAACATTGACTGAGAAATAGTAGAATATATATTGTGACTTTCTGAGAGAAACTGGTTGGAGAAAAGTTTCCGTAAATATATATTTGAATTACACTCACGAGTTGCATCTTTGAAATTAAGTAGAAGATTGCCGGTTTCAACCGTAATATTGATATGGAATAGTTAACTGTTCCTAATGAGTCCATTAATATTTTTTTAATGGAGAAACAAGGTGGTACCGCGAATATAATCGCCCTTGTATATATCTAATACACTTAGGTATATACGAGGGCGTTTTCTGTTTTAAATTAATATATATAATTATGAAAATACAAATACAAAAGAAAATGTTTGAAATGTTCCCTGAGTATAAAGAGGGAATATTAATAATTAAAGGATTTAAACAAGAAGAAAACAGTGATGCAAGTTACCAATTTCTTGATACAACAACTCAAAAAGTTCGTATGACTACAAATATCGAAAGTGATGTTGAAAACAATATCTGGACCACAACATTCAAAGAAATATTTGATAAATCAGGGAAAGTACAACCATCTCATATAGCTCTTTTAAACAAAGTACTAGACACCAACGATCTGCCAAACATTAACACCATTACGAATGTCATTAATGCTATACAGTTAAAGAATATGCTACCAATTGGTGCACACGACCTTAAACCAATAGAAGGAGATGTAACTGTAGGATTAAATGAGAACAACAAACAATTCCTACCAAGAGATAACAATGAGAGTGAGGAAGTTGAAACAAATGAAATAGTGCACATGGATGATGTTAATGTACTAACTAGAAGATGGTGTTGGAGACAAGGAAGAAAAGACCTATGTACTCAAGATACAACCGACTTCATTATTTTCTTAAATTCCTTAAATGAAAAGGATAATCTTAATGAAATAGTAGAGGAAATACTCTCTACTTTAAAAAGATTTTCAAACTCAGAATTCACAGCACAATTTGAGATATTAAGTGAGAAAAACAATTCGTTAGTTGTTGAAGATATAAAAGAAGTAAAAGTACCTAAACCTATCAATTTCACATACTTCCCAATCAGAAAGGATATCGATGTAATTGAAAGAATATTAAACAAAGGTGTTGAAGACATACTTCCTAAAAGAGAACACTTAAAAGAGCTTCTCCTTTCAGGAAGAAGACTCAAGGTATACCAAGGATTTGACCCAACAGCTCCAACACTTCACATTGGTCATACTGTAACTATGAGAAAACTTGAAGAGTTTAGAAAACTAGGACACGAAGTATATATGTTAATAGGTGATTTCACTGGAAGAATAGGAGATCCAACGGACAAAACGTCGGCAAGAGTAACACTAACTGAGTCACAAGTACTTGAAAACCTCAAACTATATAAACAACAGGCAAGCAAACTTCTAAACATGGATGACAGTTACAATCCCGTAAAAGTAGTTTTCAATAATGACTGGTTAGGAAAGTTAAAGTTTGCAGACATATTAGATATAGCTTCAGAATTTACAGTTCAACAAATGATTAAAAGGGATATGTTCCAAAGAAGACTTGAAGAGGATAAACCAATATACCTTCACGAATTCCTATATCCTCTAATGCAAGGTTGGGATTCAGTTGCACTTGATGTAGATGTAGAACTTGGAGGAAATGACCAAATGTTTAACATGCTAGCAGGAAGAACACTAGTTCAAAAGAGATTAAGAAAAGATAAAACAGTAGTAACCGGAAAACTTCTAACAACGTCAGAAGGAAAGAAAATGGGAAAGAGTGAGGGTAATATGATAATGCTTTCAGACTCACCAGAGAATATCTTTGGAAAAGTAATGGCGTTTACCGATGAGCAGATTGTTCAAGGATTTGAACTATTAACAAACCTTGGTTTAGATGAAGTAGAAGACATAGAAAGAAAGATTCAAACAGGAAGTAACCCAATGGAATTTAAAAAGAAATTAGCTTGGACTATTGTATCTGAGTTAAAATCAAAAGAAGAAGCGGATACAGCCTCAACATACTTTGAAAATATATACCAGAAAGGAAATCTTAATGTTGATATAGAAACAATATCACTTCATCAAGAAAGTATGAAATTAATAGATCTAATTGTTGAAAGTGGAATGAGTAGTAGCAAATCAGAAGCTAGAAGACTGGTTGATCAAGGTGCTGTATATATTAATGATCAAAAGAAATCAGACTTCCAAGAAGAAATACTAATACAAAATATTGTACTAAAGGTTGGTAGACGAGTTGTTAAGATTGTGAAGTAATATATTTATTTAAGATATTTAAAACTTCATCAACAATAGGAAATTTATAAAAAGTAGCTCTTACTATTTCTGCTTCGCCGGCAACCTGAGAAGCAGTATTATTTGTAAAATCTAAAAGAATCATAGGAAATTCTTCATCAGAACCAATGAGGATATAGCCGTGTTCATCCCTAAGACTTTTAATAACACCTGCAAAAAGTTTCAAAGGCTTGTTTTTTTCGTCAAACAATACAAAAAAATACCTTTCATCCCTACGTATTCCTGGAAACTTTTCACCGTCAGGGGCCTCAATAAACTGGCAAATCCAATCAATATCACGCTTTGGAATTCCTAGTTCAGACATTTTATTTATAATTATATATTTTAATTAACATTATTTAGGAATTTACCAACAAACATTATTAAATCGTTTGAAGGTATATAAAATTTAGAATCTGGTTCAGCCTGAACAGTACAAACTTCCTCATGAGAACCTAATCTATTAGCGCTTTTGCCTACCAAATCAACAACCAAAGAGTCTCCCCAGAATTGTACTCTATTGTCTTGTGTCCTAAAATTGCTTAAAGGTCCAATATATGCCAAATCTCCCACTAGTAGTAAATAAACTTCTGAGGGATTAGCAGCCTTAGGCGCAACAAACTTAAAGTTTGGTAAATCAAACAATAAGGTCTGAAACTTTTCAAAATTAAAACCCTCACTCATAAAATTCTTGCAAAAAATAAGTCGTTTAGTATAATACTTGAGCAATATGAATACAATGACTCACACAATTAACTTTGCAGTCATTCTCCCAGTAATTTAGGGGTATTCATTTTCGTAAATTAAGAAAAAGATACCCCTCCCAAATGAGGGGTTTTTTAATAAATATGAGATTAACAAATGAAAAGCAATTAATTGAGGAAATAATGGTAAATGTACCTGATAAGTATGAATACCTTGTTAAAGAGGCAATAGAGTTGGCTAGTGAGTTACATAGTGGGGAACATAGACTCTCAGGAGAACCATTCTTCATACACGCTCTAAACGTTGGAAGAAATTGCGCTAGAATATCACTTGATACAGATAGCATTATCACAGGAATACTTCATCAAACAACCTCTTCAAAATTTAAAACAAAGCAACAAACATCTGAAATTCTAAATAAAATACAACAAAAATTCGGAGAGGAAGTGTATGAACTAATTCAAACACTTACATATATCACAGAATATACTAACTTAAAGTATGGAACAGATCTGAAAGTGCTACAAAAGTATCTAATGTCAGGCGTATCTGATATTAGACCCACACTAATCAAAATATGTGACGTACTTGATGATGCTCAAACTTGTGACACATTATCTCCAGAAAAGAGACCTCTCTTTGCGCAAAAAATATATAACGTTTACGCTCCACTATGTGAATATCTAAACCTCTCCAATTATAAAAAGATAATGGAAGAAGAAGTATTTAAATATACCCAAAATGATGACTTTAAATCAGTCAAAAGTATGTTTGAAAAGTACAATATTACTGACTCATTAATTACACAATATTCTTCATACTTTGAAACAATCGTGAAAGACATTCTTGGATATGAAAGTAAGATATATGGAAGATCAAAAGGGATATATAGTACATACGTTAAACTGAAAAAATATGTAGATGAAGGTAAGGGCAGTGATATTTTTAATATCAATGATGTAGTTGCTTTCACAATTTTAGGTAAAACCGAAATAGACTGTTACCAAATCCTTCATGCCTTACAAAACCTTTGTGAAAATGATCCAAACAATTTTGATGATTACATTCTCCTTCCAAAACCAAATGGATATAAGGCGATACATGCTTGTATTCAAATACCTGAAATTTCATCTCTTTGGATTGAAGTACAAATAATGACAGATGAAATGAACTACACAAACACATATGGTCCAGCTTCACATATTGCATATAAAGCAGCTAAAGCTAGATTTGCAAAAGCAACTAAAGAGCTTAACTGGGTTGAAATATTACATAACTCAATTCGGAAACATAAGAATGAAAGGGAGAATCAAAGATCAATCCCAATCTCAGGAGAGTTTCTTAAAAACAGAATATTTGCCCAAACACCAAACGGTATGATTTTAGAATTAGTGCTAGGAAGTACATGTATTGACTTTGCATACTCAATTCACACAAGTATCGGAAATAGTGCAGTATCAGCTGTAGTTAACGGTAAAGAGGTAAAACTATCTCAAATATTAAACACAGGAGATGTGGTAGAAATAATAACTAGAAAAGATAAAACTAAACCAGAGAAAGTCTGGTTGGAATTTGCTCAATCATTAAGTACTAAAAGGAATATTAGAGAAGGGTTAAGACAGTAATTAGATTACTCTGGCATCTTACCTCTAGTCACATATACTTCAACTGAGACTCCTATAATAGTATAGAAATGATTAACCCATCCTAGATGTTTATATAAACAATTACCAGTATTGTAGTATTTAACACCGCTTGGGTTTCCAGGGTTAACTGTCTCAAAATCCGGTTCAGAATCTACAGACCCATGAAAATGAACTGGAAGGTTATGAGTATTAAGAATTCTTTTACTTTTTACCTCAGCTTCAAATTGCCTTGCAATTTGAATATCGTATCTATCCCAATTTGGATTAATTTTTGTTTCCCATTCTGCCATACCTAATTATACTATAGGGCCCGTATTTAACCAAATATATACTTTGTAGTACAATACAAACATGAAAGAAAAAACCTCAAAAGCAATTAAAGGACTTTTTAATATTTTTGTAGCATTATTATTAATATCTGGAATCGTATTACCAGTTATAATAGCTTTGTTTACAAATTAAATGACATTAGAATCACCTGTTACAAATATTCCACTTGTTGGACCTAGTAAAGCATTAATACTAGAGAAACTAGGGATTAAAACAATTAAAGACTTGCTTTTCCACATACCTTTTAAATATAGAGATACTTCAAATGTCTTAACAATCGCACAATTAAAAGTACAAAGAGAAGGAACTATAATTGGGAAAGTTGAGAAGATTGAGAATATATATACCCGGTATAGAAAAGTATTTACTAGAGCGAAAGTAACAGATGAAAGTGGGAGTATAAATCTTGTATGGTTTCATCAAACATATCTAGCAAAAGCAATTAAACAGGGTGAGCTATATCTCTTTGAAGGAAAAATGTCTAAAAAGAACAATGATTTTGTTAGTCCAACTTTTGAAATATACTCAGGAGACCTTGAAGAGCAACAACATATTGGAAAAATAACACCATACTATTCAGAGACAGAAGGTCTAACTTCAAAATGGATAAGGGCAAGAATTAATAGTATTAAAAAGAATATTAATGAGATATTTCTTAAAGATTTACCAAACAACATACTCGAGCAATTAGGATTACATACACTCTCACATTCAATTACTCAGGTTCACTTTCCTAAAAGTTTTGAAGATATAAATGAGGGAAGAAATAGGCTTGCCTTTGATGAGATGCTGTCAGTATCAATACAAATTCAAAAAAGTCTTAACCTACTTCAAGGAAGAAAAGCTCCAAAGATTAGATTTAAGAAAAGTGATTTAGATACTTTCCTTAAAACATTACCATACCAATTAACTCTTGATCAGTATAAGGCTGTAGAGGAGATTCTAAATGATCTTGGAAATGAAGTACCAATGAACAGACTACTAAATGGTGATGTAGGATCTGGAAAGACAATTGTGTCAGCAATTGCTATGTATATTGCATACATTAACGGATACTCAAGTGTAATACTTGCACCTACAACAATACTTGCAAACCAACATTTTCAAACTCTTAAGACGCTGTTTGACACTTTTAATATTGATGTCCAATTAAGGGTGGGGAATAAAAAAATAGAAGAGAGCAATAAGCCAAGGATTGTAATTGGAACACACGCACTTTTGTACGACAAAGATGATATTAAGAACTTAGGACTTCTAATTGTAGATGAACAACATAGATTTGGAGTTAAACAAAGAGAGCAATTACTAAAATCAAGGGATGACGGACAATACCCTCACTATCTAATGATGTCAGCAACACCAATCCCACATACATTAACGACAATAATCTTTGGTGATATGAGTGTATCATTCATTAGAGAACTCCCACCTCACAGAATCCCAATTAAATCCCACTATGTACCAAAAGAAAAAAGAGAAGATTGTTTTAATTGGATTAAGGAAAAGATAATAAATTCAAATATGAATGAACAAGCATTCATAATCTTCCCATTAATTGAAGAATCAGAGCTACTGGATGTTAAAGCAGCAGTGTCAGAATATGAAAAGCTACAAAAAGGAGTATTTAAAAATCTTAAAGTAGGAATTCTACACGGAAGAATGAAACCGAAAGAAAAAGAGGATACATTAAGAGAATTTAAAGAGAAGAAATATAACGTACTGGTATCGACCTCAGTAATTGAAGTAGGAATAGATATACCTGATGCGACAATTATGGTAATCGAAGAAGCACAAAGGTTTGGTCTTGCGCAGTTACATCAATTCAGAGGTAGAGTAGGAAGAGGAAAATTACAATCATACTGTTTTGTTCTTTCTGGAGATGATGCACCTGAAGAAACCTCTGAGAGACTCTCCTATTTCAGTACACACATTTCTGGATTTGATGTTGCTGAGTATGATTTACAAAAAAGAGGACCTGGAGAAGTGTACGGTGTAAAGCAATCAGGAATCCCTCAATTTAAAGTGGCATCAATCAATGACATACAACTATTAATTGAATCAAGAAACATTGTTTCTCAGCTCAATAGTCAAGGGGTTGAATTGGATAAGGTAAAGGAACTACTTTTTGTCTAGTTTTGATTTAATAGCATCTTTCAAAATCCCCAAGGCAATATCATCTATTATTGATACAACAATTGTATCTAATTTTACCTTTTTAAAACTCTTAACTACTTCCGATATATACTTTTCATCTTTCTCGTCTGATTTTGTTAAGACAATAATTTCAGGGAGATTGAATAGATTAACACTAATTCTCTTAACTTCTTCCCTTAAATCTAAGTATGATTTAAGAGGATTCTCATTATCCAATCCCACAAAGTGTATTGCTAATCTGCTATTTTCAACATGATTAAGAAAGTTAGTACCAAGACCTTTACCGTCATATGTACCATCAATTAGGCCTGGCAAATCCATAAGCTTAATACCATCCATAATTGCAATCTGAGGATCTATTGTAGTGAAAGCGTAAGGTGCAGTTTTGGCACTTGCCCTTGTAAGTTCATTTAACATACTAGACTTTCCGGCATTTGGATAACCTAGAAATATTACATCACTACTTAATTTCAGCTGGAGTCTAGCAGTAATACTTTGATTCTCTCTTAAGTGTTCTAGTCTTCTTTTAGATTCATCACGACCAATACTTAAATTCCCATACGAACCCTTTCCACCAGATAGCACTTTTAATAACTGATCAGGTTTTGAAACAATTCCAAGAAGTTTACCTGCAATATAGACTTCGGTTGTTAGTGGAACTTGAATAATATAATCTGGAGCATCAGCACCTTTTAAACCTTGTTTCAAACCATCTCCGCCATCTTCTGCCTTATACTTTTTCTTGTCATCAAAACTTCTAAGATCATAAATCATAGGATTACCTTTGAAATACACATCGCCACCAGTACCACCATCACCACCGTTGGGTTTAAGTGCAAAGGTCGCAAACGAACCACGTCCACCTTTTCCTGATTCAATTTTAATATTCACATTATCTATTAACATATACGTAATTGTACCATTTAATCATTAAAGAGTAATGGAATATATTGAAAGACAAAAAACAAAAGTATTTAGTTGGTGATATAATCCTCCTATGAAAATATTTGTAATTGTTGATAATGTAAGATCTGCATATAACGTAGGTAGTATCTTTAGAACTGCAGATGGGGCAGGAAGCTGTGAAATACTCCTTTGTGGCATATCACCAACACCCGAACATGTAAAAGTGGGGAAAACTGCACTAGGTGCAACCGAAACAGTATCTTGGAAATACTTCAAAACAACTCAAGAAGCTATTACATATTTAAAAGAAAAAGGAATAGAGATAGTATCAATTGAAACTGGTGATAATGCTGTTGATTATCGAGAATATGAGTACCCAAACGAAGTAGGAATTGTAATAGGTCATGAAACGGAAGGGGTAAATAGAGATATTTTAGAAAAAAGTGATAAGATAGTAAGTATACCAATGAGAGGAAGTAAAAACTCTCTAAATGTTGCAAGTGCAGCAGCAATAATACTTTATGAAATAACAAGAAAATGCTAAAAGTACAACCGATTAATACCCAAAAAAAGTGGGATAACTTCCTAACAAAACACGAACACTCAAACATATTACAAAGCTGGGCATGGGGAGAATTTCAAAAAGAGTTAGGAAGGCAAATTTGGAGGCTTGGAATATATGATGGAAAGAAATTAGTTGGTGTAGCACTTGCTCAACTCATTCCAACAAGACTTAGATCACACATATATATTTCAAACGGACCTGTGATTTTAGATAAGTATCAGGATAGTGGAATTCCAAAATTGGCAGGATATTGTAAAGCATTGGCAATAGTACATAAAGCAAAGTTTGTAAGAATGGATCCGTTACTTGAAGATAACAAGAAGAATAATCAGAAGCTTAAAAGTGCAAATTTAGTACAAGCAAAAACCCATATTCAAGCTGAATTCAAATGGATATTAGACATCTCTCTAGACTCCGAAATCCTTTTACAAGAAATGGATAAAAACACCAGATATGAGATTAAGAAAAGCCAAAAGGAAGGTGTGCAACTATATAATAGTACTAGCTTAGACGATTACTCAAAGTTTGAAGATATCTTTAAAGAAACAGTTAAAAGACAAAAATTTGTACCAAATCCTCTTTCATATTACAAAAAGCAATTTGAAGTATTAACTCAGTTTGATAACTATAAAATTATTTGGGCTCAAAGAGATGAAAAAGTAATTGCAGTAGCTTTAATCGGATACTTTGGAGACACTGCGTTCTACCTTCATGCCGCAAGTATAAATAACAAAGAGTTTAACAAACTAATGGGACCTCAAGCAGTTGTATGGGAAGCAATTAGGATCGCAAAAGAAAAAGGAATGAAATACTTTGACTTCTGGGGAGTAGCTCCAACTGATAACCCAAAAGATCCATGGGCCGGATTTACAAGATTTAAGAAAGGATTTGGTGGATACATATTTAAAACTGTTCGCGCATACGACCTCCCAATCTCTCCCGAATATCTTTTCATATCACTTCTAGAAAAATATAGAGAAGTCTGGGGACTTCCATATCACAAATTGCTCAAGTTATTAAAAAAATAGCTTTGACATGTAAATTGTACCCAGATATTATGAAAGAGTGCAAAAGAAATCTTTCTTCTCAAATATAAAAGTAAACAGTATTACATTAACGAGTATTTACGTACTAACCGTGATACTTCCATTAATACTATTCTCACTTTTTAATCCAAATTCAGTAAGATCATGGTATAGCCCTTCATACACATATCGTAAACCTGTAACCGTAACTAACGGAGGAGGAGCTCAAAGTAACTATGATGTACTCTTAAATGTTGATACCTCGGCCCTTGTGACAGCAACAAAACTTCAAAGTGATTGTGATGATCTACGATTTGTAGATACCGATGACACTACACTCTTAAGTTATTGGATTGAAGGCGGGTGTAATACAACTTCCACTCAAATTTGGATTCGGATTCCAAGCGTTCCAGGGGGTGGCAAAACCGTTTATATGTACTATGGAAATGTATCAGCTACAAATGCTCAGCAATCGTGGAGTGGTAACTTTACACTTATGTACAATGCCTCATGTCCTGTGGGTTGGACAAGAGCTTCAAGCTACGACGCTAGATATTTAAGAGGTTCAGCCTCTTATGGAGCAACCGGAGGAAGCAGTACACATACACACTCTTCAGTAATAGGAACTTCTGGGAATGCCAACAACACATCTACATCAAATGGTGTCTGTGATTCAACACTTTCCGCAATAACTGGACACTCAAATACTCGAGTTGATGTAGATACTGGTTCAAATGCTCCTCCATATCTTGATGTAATCTATTGTCAGCGATCAAATCTTGATATCTCAACTGGAATGGTAGCACTCTTTGACGCAACGGTGCCAACTGGATGGACTAGATTTACATCACTAGACTCAAACTACCCAAGAGGATCTGCAACATATGGTGGAACGGGTGGATCAACAACTCACACAAATCCAACTATTGGTGGATATACAACTGGAAGTGCTCCCCAAATATGTATAGCAAATGCCGACGGTGGTGGATCAGCTGCTTGGGACCACACTCACACATCACTTTCAGGCGCCACCGGTAGTGGAACACACACACCTCCGTATATAGATATGATATATGGATCTATAAATGCAAACGGGAAAGTACCGGCAAAAGCAATTCTTCCAGTAACAGCACTTCCTCCACTTGGATGGACCAGATTTTCAGCCCTTGATTCAAACTTTGCAAGAGGATCTGCCTCATATGGTGGTACAGGCGGAACAACTACACACACACACTCAGTAACAATTACATTAAGTACAATTGCAAGCGGTAGAAGCCCAAGAAACCATATCCCAGCTAATTCAACTTCTGCAGCAACCCACAACCATTCGTTAACTACTACAACTAGCGCAGCTTCAAATCTCCCTGCGTATTTTGATACTTTATATGCTAAAAAGAACGATAATTCCGCAAATTCAATTTCAAATTCATTCTCAGGAGAAGAGATATACAACCAAACACCTAATGTCCCAACAAACATTACTCCAACGCAAAATCAAACAGGATTAACAACAACACCGACATTTGAAATATCAACAACAGACCCAGATTCAGACTATTTGAGATATAAAATTGAGATATGTACCAATACTGAAATGACCGAAGGCTGTACTACAATTGATCAAACCTCATCCCAAACTGGCTGGTCTGGACAAGATACCCAGACTAGTACAGCATACACATCAGGGACACAAGCAACATATACGGTGCAGACACCTCTTTCATATGGACAAACATATTATTGGAAAAGCTACGCCACTGACCCTGCTGGATCTACATTTTGGAGTCAAACTCAAACCAATCCTTCAATATTCTTTACCAACGCTCCCACAAGATCAAGCATTTCACAATCAGTTCTTGTGTATTCATCAAAAAGAGAAGCTGAAGTGCCAACTACTACCATTGGATGGTCAGATATGACGGGAACGCCTGATTCACAAACTGCAGGTTCAACCAACGGTTGGGTCAATATTAGTAACTTAGTTGAAGGCAGACAATATTTAATACTTGCGACAGGAACACACAATACAGATAACTCATCCGGAAAAAGTGGATTGCGAGTTAGACACGGTAGTACCTCATTTCAGAATTCCGAATCAGTAGACATTACAAATCAAACAGGTGCATCATATAAAATGCCATATTTTTGGATTACAGTTTGGACAGCAACAAGTGGAGAAAGTATAGAAATGCAACAATATTGGGATGGGACAGGGACTCAAGCAAGAGTTGAAGACGTAAATCTATTGGTAATTGATGCTCAAGATTTAATTGATGACGGATTTTTAAAATACACTCAAAACACAACATATAGCGACCTCACAACAACTCTTGAGAATATGGCAACACTTTCCTTCACACCGTCAGACGCTGGCGATCAATGGTGGATAATGGGATATAACCATACTAGTTTAAATACCGGTGGTGGAGCAAGATTTCAAAACCAACTAGTTGTAAACAGCACAACATATTCTGATAACTTAATAACTATTAATGGCTCAAGTTTATCACCAGTAGTAACACTAGGAACAACAACAACACTTCCAGCTTCTGCTCAGAATATATACGTAAAAGCTAGAGAATACGGTACCAATCAAGTTGTACAAGCATCAGGTATAATCGCCCTAAATCTTGAGTATTTTGAAAATTTCAGAGCCGGATATCAGGCCGCAGCAACACAATTAGATACCCCAGGTGGTTGGATAAATGAGATGACTTTAAACCCGAGAAACAACTTTAGTCTTGCAGATTGGATTGTTACAGGCGGTGCAGATATTACCGATAACGGGGCTCGTGTAATTGGTAGAATTCAAGAGAACAATACAAACATAACTGATGATGTTGGTGGGTGGAACAATGCAAACGGCGACTATATCCCGCTTAATCTTTTTGACTATTTTTACGACCTTCCAACTGGTATACGAACAATCGAATTTGACTTGCAATCAACACTTGCAGGAACAGCACCAATATCAAATCTTTGGATGGTTGCATTTACAAGAGAAACAACCCCAAACTATACCGCCATGATACTTCCAACGGATAATAACCCAAGTGTTGATCCGACACCGATACTTGAAATGGGGGCAGTAGATCCAGACGGTGATTATATTAGATATAAAGTTGAGATATGTACTAATCAAATAATGACAACAGGTTGTACCACATATGACCAGACTTCTTCACAAACAAATTGGAGCCTACAAAATACCCAATCAAATACAGCATATACATCAGGTACTACAGCTAGATACTCAATTACAGGTGCGTTAACTCAAGGTCAGACATACTATTGGAGAGCCTACTCAATAGACCCAGCAGGAACAAATACATGGAGTACAACAAATCCAAATCCGTTTTCTTTCACCGTATCTACAGCACCAACGGCACCAACCAACCCGTGGGCAGAAGGAGAGTTTGAACCAAATACAGTAACAGATATAACACCGGAATTTTCTGCAATATATAATGACCCTGAGGGAGATGTTGCTAGCAAGTATCAAATACAAGTTAATACTGCTTCAGATTTTTCAGGTACATATATGTGGGATTCTGGAGTACAAAATATAAGCACGGTATCAGGAGCTCGGTCAACAGATATTCCATATGGAGGCACATCGCTTGGCCTTGATGGATCCACATACTACTGGAGAATTAGATTCAGAGACATTTTCGGAATCACAGGTGATTGGTCTACAGTTACACAATTTAAACTCCTCACAAACCAGACAACTACATGTCATTTAGTAAAGTCAGCAGACAGTACCAGTTTAACATTAAAATGGCTAGATAATTCAGCACTAGAAGATGGATATCTAATACAAAGAAAAGATAACGGGGGTTCATGGACAACACTAACAACAAAAGCAGCAAACGTTGTTTTCCATCAAGATACAACGATTGCGGTAAATAATACATATCAATATCGAGTAACACCAACCACTTCAGGTACAAATGGAGGTTGGTGCACAACAGATATTGCAAGTGTAATGATAGGAAGTGTTAAATTTGAGGGTTTAAACCTCGGAGGTATACAAATACGGTAATAATAAGGTAAAATCATCACCATGAGTTTAAAAAGCGATTCATTTAAAAAATTAAGAAAAGAGAAATCCAAGTGGAAGGTTGATTCTTGGGAAGAGTTTGAAGCCAAGGAGAAAGAATACTTAAGGGAGCAGTTGTTAAGTAAAGAACCAACTATTAAAGGACAAGTTAGAATATCAGGTGGAAAGTTTAAGAACTTTAATATCGATATTCCTAAAAACACAAGACCACTTACCGACAGAATGAAAGTAAGAGTATTTGATATTCTAGGCTCTGATATTTCAGGAAAAACAATACTCGACCTATATGCTGGTTCAGGAAGTTTTGGACTTGATAGTATTTCAAGAGGTGCAAAACACTCAACATTTGTAGATGCATCAAAGAATGCAGAGAAGATTTTAAAACAAAATATTCTAAAAATTGGATTTGAGAATACGGAGTTTGTTAGATCTAAAGTTGATGAGTTCCTTTTTAAAGAACAAGATACTGACCATGTCTATGAAATTATATTTATGGATCCTCCATATAAGCTATATAACACTAAGAGAAAAGAGAAGATGACAAATGTCATTCAACTTGCATCGAATCTTCTTCCAGCAAACAAATTAAGCAAAGGAAGATTTAAAGGCGCCCTTGTTGTAAAACATCCAAGAAGATATCCAATCGACACACTAGAGTTTTCAAACTTAAAACTAGCAGAAACTTTTGAGTTTGGATTAAACTCTATTTCATTATTTATAGTAAGTAAGTAAATATGAAGCAACGTAGAGGTGGTAATTTAGCGACAGGAGTATTAATACTTACAGGAGTTGCGATAGTAGTACAGGGATTAACTAATCAAGAAGCCCCCAGACAGCCACTATTTGCAAACAATGCTAATTGCGATATCGCATTAACTAGTACTCGATGCGTACCAATCGAATATCTATTTGAAGGGGCGTCAAAACTTGAGTTGAAGGAAATGCAAACATATACCTTTGGAAGTAAAATAATTTCCAGATATGATGGTGAAAATATAGCGATCTTTAAAGAAGATGGAGACCTAGAAATACAAGTAAATTTAGCGGAAAACAACGTAGTTGGAGTTGAATTTCTAGATATTAATGAGGTACCAGTACAAGGTTGGGTTATTAACTATAAAGGAGAAATATTAATTCTAACACCATTGGGATCTCAATTTGAGATTAATCCTGATGGAGCTGAAAATTATCTCAGCCCCTCATTTTAGAATTCAACAAGCGACCTTAATTTGCAAATAGTATTAAAAAATATATAATACAATATATGTTTAGAAAGATAGGAATACTTAGCGAAAAGTTAGTTAAAGTTGTATATCCCACATCCGCATAATGGATATGGGCTATTTTTCATTCCCTCAAGAAAAAGATTTTCATTTAATTAGTATTAACCACATATATGCCTAAGCAAAAAGATATAAGCAACGTACCAGAGATTGAGAAGATGAGACATACAACATCTCATGTACTTGCACAAGCAGTTTTAAAATTCTTTCCAGATGCCAAACTTGGTATTGGCCCTGCAATTGATAATGGCTTCTATTATGATTTTGAGTTCTCAGAACCATTAAGCGAGGAAGACTTAGAAAAGATTGAAAAAGAGATGAAATCAATCATCGAAAGAGATCTACCAATGTCTCAAATTTTCTTAAACAGAAAGAAAGCAAAAGAATATATTGAGAGTACAGGACAGACTTACAAGCTAGAGCTCTTCAACGATATTGCAGACAAAGAGTTAAGCTTCTATATAACAGGAAATGAAGAGTTTAAGGACCTTTGTAGAGGCCCACATGTGGAATCTACAGGACAAATTGGTGCAGTTAAACTTCAAAGTATTGCAGGAGCATATTGGAAGGGTAGCGAAGAGAATAAAATGCTAACCAGAATATATGGTCTAGCATTCCCAACTCAAGAAGAACTAGATAAGCATTTGAATATGCTTGAAGAATCAGAAAAAAGAAACCATAAGATACTTGGACCAAAACTGGGCTTGTTTATGTTCCATGACACAGCACCAGGTATGCCATATTGGCTTCCAAACGGTGTTAAACTATTCAACGAGTTAGTGAACTTCTGGAGAGTTGAACATGAAAAGCATAACTACCAAGAAATTATGTCACCTCTAATTAACAAATCAGACTTATGGAAGATTTCAGGTCACTGGGACCACTATAAAGAAGATATGTTCATCGCTGACATGGGCGAGAACGAACAGTACGGAATTAAACCAATGAACTGTCCAAATGCGATGGTAGTATTTGATTCCAAACAAGTATCATATAAAGATCTTCCATTAAGACTCTCAGATACTGACAGATTACATAGATACGAGAGATCGGGAACATTAAATGGCCTATTAAGGGTTAGATCTTTCCAACAAGATGATTCACATAACTTCATTTCTGAAGATATGATTGAATCAGAATATCAACATATTTTTGAACTTTGTGAGAAGTTTTACGGTATTTTTGATATGGACTACTCATTTAGATTAGGAACTAGACCTGAAAAGTTCATGGGTGACCCTGAATCCTGGGATAAAGCAGAAGCAGCGTTAAAGAGTGTTCTTGAAAAATCTAGCAGACCATACAAGATTTTAGAAGGTGATGGAGCTTTCTATGGCCCAAAAGTTGATATATTGATGAAAGACGCAATTGGTAGAGAATGGCAAATGGGAACAATACAGTTGGATTATCAAATACCAAAGAACTTTGATTTGAAATATACGGATAAAGACGGATCAAAGAAAACTCCAGTTGTAGTTCACAGAGTAATCTACGGATCACTTGAAAGATTTATAGGTATTCTAATTGAGCACTTTGCAGGAGCATTCCCACTATGGTTGTCACCAGTACAAGTGGCAGTAGTACCAATTGCTGACAGACACGAGGAATATGCTCAAAAGTTTGTTGACCTTTGTAGAGAGAACGGAATTAGAGTAGAACTTGATAATAGATCAGAAAGATTACAAGCAAAAGTTCGAGATCATGAGATTGCTAAACATCCATATGTTGTAATAATTGGAGACAAAGAGATTGAAACTCAAACAGTATCCGTTAGATCAAGAAGTACAAAAGAAGTAGGATTGATGAAATCTCAAGAATTCATTGAAAAGCTATTAAGAGAGATAGAAAATAAGGGTAAATAAAAAACATGATTAAAGACTACAAATATTTTATATTCTCGGAAAATCCAGATGAATTGGTTAAGTTTTATACGGATATTCTAGGTATGAATATAACCAACAAATTAGAATATGAGAAAGATTATGGTTACGCCTTGGAACTTCACAGTGGTGGGCCAAAAATCTGGCTAGCAAAGCATTCTGAGGTAAAAGGTAAGAATAAAGATAAGTATAGAATAATGCTAAATCTTTACGTAGATAGCGTGAGTGAATATTATGAAAGAGTAAAAGATATCAAAGACTGTGAGATAATTGCAGAACCATTCGCAGGTAATGAAGTTAATCCACAAGAAAAGAGATATGTCTGTACAATTAGTGATCCGGAAGGGAATTTAATCCAATTTATGGGTGAAAAATAATTTAATAAATATAATAATTAATGGAATTTAAAAAATTTCACAAACCAAGACCAAAGTTAAGTAATAACAATAATAGGGATAATCAATATAATAGACCTAAGAAGGACTTTGGACCAAGAAGAAACGAATATATCAGAGTACCTGAGGTGAGATTAATTGATCAAACAGGTGAAAACGTTGGAGTAGTTAAAACAATTGACGCATTGAAAATGGCACATGATGCTGAGCTCGATTTAGTTGAAGTATCTCCAAATGCAGCACCTCCAGTATGTAGAATTGTTGATTTCTCTAAATATCTATATGAGCAGAAAAAGAAGGAGAGAGAGCACAGAACTTCAAAGAAAGAGATGAAAGAATTCAAGTTCTCACCCGTAATAGATGTACATGATAAGGAGACAAGAATTAGAAGGGCTAAGGAATTTTTGAACAAAGGACACAACGTCAGATTTACCATGGAAAGGAAGGGAAGACAGAACCCAGAATTAGCACGTACAGTTTTTCTTGATATATTGACTAATTTCTCAGAATATATTACTATCGAGGCCGAACCAAAAACAGAAGGTAAACGCATTTTTATAACATACAAACCTAATGGCAAGACAAAGAACTAACAAAACTGCATCAAAGAGAATCAGGGTAACAAACCCAAAGGGTAATAGAAAACCTAAGATTCTATACAGTAAAACAGCTAAACATCACTTAAAGACGAAAAGGTCTAGAAGAGAGAAGAGACGAAAAGCAAACATTGGTGTTGCAACAGATACTAATGCAAAAAAAATGATTAGAGCAGTTAAAAATTTATATTAAACAAAAATGAGAACATCAAGCGGTAATACAAGAAAACTAAGACATAAGAAAATTCTAAACGCAACTAAAGGCTATAGAATGACAAAGAGTAAATTGTATAGAGTTGCTCACGAGGCATTCCTACACGCTGGACAATATTCATTCAACGACAGAAGAAAGAGAATGGGACAGATGAGAAGTCTTTGGATTAAAAGACTTAACGCAGCAGCTGTACTTAACGGATTCAAGTATAACGAATTAGTAAGTAAAATGAAGAAAGCAAACGTAACTGTTAATAGAAAAGTATTAGCAGAGATAGCTTTCAGATTCCCTGAAACATTTTCAAAGTTTGTAAAGTCATTTTAACCCTTAAAATCAGTCCCCAATTGGTGTAAACTAAACCAAAAGGGAAAGGGTGATTTAAGTTATACCTACAAAAAATGAAATACAATAATCCTAAAGTAGAAGAAGTATATAATCAGCTAGAGAAAGACATTTTAGAACTTGGAAGTACTCAGCTAGGAAGTAAATATTTAGGAAAAAACGGATTGATTAAAAACCTCCTTCAAACAATATCACAACAACAACCTGAAGATCGAAAGGAATATGGAAGAGAAATAAACGAGCTTAAGAAATATTTTGAAGAAAGAGTATTACAACTTAAAGATAAAGTTACTAGCGATACACTTTCAAGCAGAATAGACCCATCAGCTCCTTTTGATATAAACACACCAATTTCAAAAAGACCTAAAGTTGGAACTACTCAAGGAACATCACATCCATTAATGCAAGAAATGGAAAAAGTATTAAAGATTTTCCAAAACATGGGATTTGAGATAGTTGAGAGCAAACAATTAGATGATGACTATCATATGTTTGAATCGTTAAACATCCCTAAAGGACACCCAGCAAGAGATATCTGGGATACATTTTGGACACACGACAATCTAATTCCTCCTGCACACACTTCAACCATGCAAAACAGAGCAATGAAAACAAGAAAGCCACCAATTAGAGTGGTAGTACCTGGTAGATGCTATAGAAATGAAGCAACCGATGCTTCTCACGAACACACCTTTTATCAAATTGAAGGAGTGTATGTAGATAAGAACATCTCAATGGGGGATATGTTAGGAACTATTAAAACATACCTTGAAAGCTTCTTTGAAACAGAACTAGATATTAAAGTGCAACCTGCATATTTCCCTTTTGTTGAACCTGGATGTGAGTTCATGATTTCATGCCCATTCTGTAAAAAAACTGGATGTAACGTATGTGGATATAACGGTTGGATGGAAATAATGGGATGTGGAATGATTCATCCAAACGTACTAACTGAAGCAGGGATTGATCCAAAAGAATATTCAGGATTTGCCTGGGGATTTGGACTAGACAGATTAGTAATGTTAAAACACTCCATTGGTGATTTACGAAGATTTCATAGTGGAGACCTTAATTTCTTAAAACAGTTCTAATGCGAACACCTTTAAATAGTATTAAAAAGTTAACAGATCTTGTAATTGATACAAAAATATTAACTGAGAAGGTCTTTACACAAATCGGAGCTGTAGAGGAGATTATAGACTTAAATAAAAAGTATAATAATATTGTAGTTGCAAAGATAATTAGTAAAGAAATACACCCAGACTCTGAAAAGCTTGCTGTATATATGATAGATGCAGGTATTGGGAGCAATATTCAAGTTGTAGCAGGAGATAGGACATTAGAAATAAGTGATACCGTTGCATATTTTAAACCAGGAGCTGTAATTCCATACAATGCTTCACCAGAGAAAAATGAGAATGTTGTTTCAAAGGTTACACTAAGGGGAGTTGAATCAGAAGGAATGATGGCCTCACAAAGGGAGTTAGATTTAGGATCTGACCATACAAAAATAATGAGACTAGATAGTTCATTGGTTGCCGGTGCCTCAATTTCGAGTGCATTAGGTCTAGATGACTTAGTTCTTGATATTGAGAACAAAGCATTAGCAAACAGAGGAGATTGCTTTGGATTAATTGGTCTTGCCAGAGAGATATCTGCAATACAGGGTAATACCTTTGTATCTCCAAATTGGTACATTGATGCTGAAAGTAACAAACCAAAGATCGAAAAGAAAGTAGAGTTAAAAATTACCAACCAAACTCAACTAAATTGCCCAAGATATATTGGATTTGTAATGGATAGTGTAAAAGTAGATGAATCACCAACTTGGTTACAAGTTGAACTTGCAAAACAAGGAATCAAAAGTATTAATAACGTTGTTGATATAACCAACTACCTAATGACTTTAACTAGCCAGCCAATGCATGCATTTGACTATGATAAAGTACTTAGCAAACAGAACGGAAGCGATGTTGAAATTGTTGTTAGACAAGCTATAAACGGAGAGAAGCTCCTTGCTCTCAATGATAAAGTAGTAGAGTTGGACGATTCAATGACTGTAATATGTGATAGCCAAAACCCAATAGCCGTTGCAGGAATAATTGGAGGGAAAGACACTGAGATAGATGAGAATACCAAGAGAGTAATAATTGAAGTAGCTAACTTCAATAGATATAACATTAGAAAAACATCTTGGAAGCTAGGAATCTTCACAGACGCTGCCACACGATTTACCAAAGCATTAAGCCCAGAGCAATGCCTCCCAGTTGCATATCAAGCAGCAAAATTAATGGAAGAACTTGCAGGAGCTAAAGTTGTTTCAGAGTTTGTAGATTCATACCCAAATCCAAAAGAACCAATCACCCTAACTCTTGATATCCAAACCCTCAACAAAACAATCGGATTAAATCTAACAATTGATGAGGTTGAAGAGATATTAAACAGAGTTGAATATACGGTAGAAAAAAAGAGTGATGATACACTTGAAGTATCCGTACCATTCTTTAGAGAAGATGTTCATATTGTTGAAGACATCTATGAGGATGTTGCTAGAATATATGGATTTAATAGTGTACCAGTAACACTTCCAACCAAATCAATAACACCTGCAAAATCAAACCACATTTTAGATATTAAGGAGAATATTAGAAGGGTACTTTCTAACAACGGAGCAAACGAAATCCTTACATATAACTTTGTAAGTTCTGAGGAAATTACAAAATATAATATAGATATTGAAAATGCTCATGAACTTAAAAATCCACTCTCACCTGAGCTAGCCTTCATGAGAGTAAATCTAGCGCCCTCTATAGCCGTTAAAATGAAAGAGAACCTTGGAAGAGGGTATAATGTCCAGACACTTTTTGAACTAAATGTAGGGCACAATAAGTTAGAGAAGGATAATGAGAACCTACCGCTTGAAAGATGGAATCTAACTCTTCTTTCAACACAAAACTCAAATGAGAATACTTCAGCATATTACAATTCAAAAGTTTACATTGACCTTCTCGAGAAGAAACTTAGCCTAGTTAGACTTCAATACACACTTCTTGCAGATATTAACAAAGAAGATCTCCCAATATGGATATCTCTTGTTATGAATATGTATAACAGTAATAGAAGTGCAGTAATATGGTTTGAACAGGAAGGAAAGAAATATTACCTTGGTATAATAGGGCAATATAGCAATCAAGTTATATATGCAAACAATCTACCAAAAGATATATCAGGCTTTGAAATAGATATTGTTCAGCTACAAAATGCAATAAATCCAGTAAGTAGATATCAGGAACCATCAAGATACCCCAAGATTACTCAAGATTTATGTTTCTCTTTTGATAGTGATATTCAATACAATGCAATTCGCGAAGAAATTGAAGACTCATTAAAGAAGTCAAAAATGTATTACGAGCTAGAACTATTAGATATCTATTCACCTGAAAATGATACTCATTCTAAGCAAATGACATTCAGAATCTCATTACAAAGTAGAGATAAAACACTTGAATCTCACGAATTTGATATTCAGAAGAAAAAGATTGTGTTCTTACTCAACGAGAAATTTAATGCAAAGCTAGTTTAAGCTTACTTATTAATCTTTATATTCACAGGATTACTTGTAAATATCGAAGCGCCTTTATATGCGTAAGCAATAATTGTGTAATCATTATTTCCACTCAAGAAATCAGTGCTAGATGCTGACCAAGCACTCATACTATTTGTCGAAGAGAAGACCTTGCTATATCCAGTTCCTGTTACAACATAATCAACTCGAGTTACACCAACTCCAACAGTTGCTGCAGTAAAGGTAACAGGTGAGGAGGTATTAACAACAGGAGATGTGACGCTAACAGTAATAGATGAACCAGATGCAACAACATTAATAGTATTACTACCTGTTTTTGAATTACTATCATATACAATTGCAGTTATATTATGCAACCCAGCACTAATACCTCCAGGAACAGAGTATTGAGCAGCATATGGATAATCAAAATCAGTACCAATTAGACCTCCGTCAAAAAGGAACTCTACCTTTGTAATTGTCCCAGTTGAATTTGCAGAAGCTTGAATATTAAGTGTAGAAGATGGATATATTGTTTCTCCATTATTAGGAGATGAGATGGCTACAGTAGGAGCACCGTCAGTCCCAACAGGTATTTTACACTCTGCACTTTCAGGTTTCTCGAAGAGGAATGATTTTTTCATAAACTTCTCATACGAAGCTTGTTGGAACTTATTCTCCATTTCCTTCTTTAGCAGGAATTTATCATTACCTAAATTATTTGCTCTTGCTACATTTTCGTTGGTTGAGACCTTACCACTATCTTTACAAATATATAGTTTCTCTCTTTCATCAGTCTTTGGTGCTTTACCTGTTATATATATTGACTGAACTTTTTTACATCCACTCGTTTTAGAAGCAAGAAGTCCAGTATCATTACATACCGTTGCAGCGACAACACCACTTGGTCTATTAAATGGTTCTGGTTTATATTTACCAGCCATTTTAGTCATGAATGAGCCAGCCATAGGAAGAGGTACAGTTGTACTCCAAGCTCCCGGAGTTTCGGTATTATCGTTATTTCCTGCCCAGAATCCAACTACAAGTGACTTTGAATACATCATAGAGGTCAAATCCTTTGGTCCATTTGTTGTACCAGTCTTACCACAGAATGTTCGTTTTCCATTTAGATAATAGTTTTCCTTCATTGGTTGATCTCCAAAGCCGCCTAAATCACAAAGTACCCAGTTGAGCATATATACTTCTTTTTCATCCCAGACTCTTTTCCCTTTATTTTCTTTTTTAGCAAGAATTACATTTCCACCCGAATCTTTAACTTCAAGAATTGCTCTGTAGTCTTTTTTAATACCACCATTTGCAAAGACGGTATAAGCGCCAGCATGTTCAAGAAGCTTCATTTCAGCAGCACCTAAAGTTAGGCTTAGTCCGTAATCTGAAGTCTTAGTTAAAGTAGTAATTCCAAGTGTTTGAGCTGTCTTCATGAAATTCTCAAGTCCAATTAATTGCATTGTATAAACAGCAGGAATATTTCTAGATTGAATAAGTGCTTGTCTTGCTGTCATTGGTCCATAATACTTATTATCCCAGTTGGCCAACTTATAATTACCGAAATTCATCAAAATATCGGGAGTTTGAAGCCAAGGGCCATATCCTTGAGAAAATGCTGTTAAGTATGTAAATGGCTTTACAGAAGATCCCATTTGTCTTGGACTTAAAGTGACATTAACATTACCATCTATTTTTGGGTTTTTTGAGTTGTAATCAATGGAACCGACCATTGCTAATATGTCTCCGGTTTTAGGATCAATTGCTACCATAGCGCCATTATTTACATTCCATTTCTTACCATATTTTGCAATTCCACTCTTAATTTCTTGTTCAGCTAACTTCTGAATTGAGTAATCAAGAGAGGTAGTTACTTTATACCCACCGCTTATTACACGATCAGGTCCATACATTTCATCTAATTGCTTTTTAATATAGAAAACAAAATGAGGCGCCTTAATATTTACGTTTGCTGCCTTGAACACTAGTTTTTCTTCTTTTGCCTTATTTATTTCCTCTTCTGTAACACCTGTTAAATCTTTATGTTTTAACATCTGTTCAAGCACATATGCCTGTCTTACTTTAGCCATTTCTGGGTTAGTTCCACCAAGTGGAGCATATGTACCAGGTGCTTGGATTAAACCAGCAAGGAGTGAACTTTCTGCCAAAGATAGTTTTCTTACATCTTTACCAAAATATGCTTTAGAAGCTGATTGAAAACCGTAGTTAACGCCTCCCATGAATATTTCATTCATATATAACTGCAATATTTCATCTTTTGTGAACTTCTGTTCAACTTGAAGACTTAAGAGGATTTGTTGTACTTTTTGCAATTCATCTAGACTATTAAGTTCAGTTCCAACTGCATCACTTTGCAATGTTTTCTTAACAAGCTGCTGAGTAATTGTACTTGCTCCAGAATATCCTTCTAATAGACCAATTCTTTGTAGTACAGCCCTAACAAGTCCTAACACATCAATTCCTTTATGCTGATAAAAGCCAATATCTTCAGCTGACAGAATAGCCCATTTTAAGTGTGCTGGAATTTCATCTAGTTTAACAAACTCTCTGTTTTCATCACCATAGAAAGTGTAGAGTAGGGAGCCATTTCTATCAAAAATTTGAGTGCTTAACTGAGTATCTCTTTCAATCAATTTGTTAGGATCAGGCAAAGCTTTTTCAAGATTCTTTAAGTATAAAGAAATAACAACCATACCAATTGCAACAAAAAATATTCCAACCCCAAAAAGGATTACTAATAGTTTTGTAAGTGTCTGTTTAAACCCACTTTTACTCTTACTATCTCTAGTTGTATTTACGGATGGTTTTGCAGATACTCTATGTGTTGCGGATTTACTCTTTGCAAAATACAAACCTGAAGGTCTTTTTGCATCTGGTCTTGTAGCTTTTCTTTGGTTAAATCCTAATCTATATCTCATACTCCATATTATATCAGTTTACCTTAGAATATGTGTGATAATTTCTTTCATATTTCTTTAAATTTCTATCTACTGAAACCCAAAGCCAATATCCAATGAAAATCACAATAATTCCAAATACAACATCAAGTATTGTACCTACTAGTTGTGGTAGAAGTAACCCAGAGATTATTTTTAAAACAATATAAATGAGAAATGCGAATATGAAATACAACATAGTTCTCTGATTAAATGCAGAGAAATATCCATTCATCATTTCGACAAGATGAGCGTTATTATAATTTCCAATTTTCACATTATTGATTATTTGAGTTAATGCCCATGTTTTATAACTCTTTGAAATAATTATTCCTTCTCGAGCTAGAAAATACTTAGGTACTTGCTTAGGCTCAGTTATACTTAACCTACAAAGATTTTCATCTAGTTTTAGTTTCTGTAATTCAGAGTTTTCAGAAGCAGTGTAAAGTTTATTTTGAGTTAGTATTAATGATTGCATCGAAAACTCAGGCTCAGAGCCAATTCTCTCAACATCTAGAGTATCGAGGTTATATACTTCAATACCTTCATCAAACGAGAAAATTAATCTTAAATTTGTAATGTAAAACTTAGGGGTAGAGTAATCAACGATTCTGTAATCAAGGGGAACTACATCAAATGTATGCAGTATTTTCTCTTCACTACCAAGCAGTTTATTAACATTCTCGTTAGGTTTTAACATCGGGTCCATTCTATATCCTTGCATGTTTAAATATATGATATTTGAACAAGCTAAACAAGAATAGAATTATAGGATATAATTAAGATATGCTAAATCCAGAAAGTATTCGAATACTTTTTTACTACAAACATTATATTGATAGTATTAAGAATTCTCACCTCAAAGTATTTCTAGACGAACCAGACTTTCATACTCTCTTTATTTTAAGAGTTCAGTACTTCAAAGATTTTTATGAGTTAAACAAAGAGACTGTTGATCAAATCTATTATGACCTATTCGTAGAGAAAACGAGAGACCCAGCTCACTCTATAATTCAAAAAGCATTTGTGTTCACTCCAAATGCAGATGACAATGAAGATCGACTAATTCAAGCGATTCTATTTTTAGATGGTCCATTTTACGACCCTGAGAACCCAGACAATCCTGAAATATCAAAGCAAAGAGATTTGCTATTCCTAGCGTTAGGAGCATTCACAAATTGGAATAGTGAAAAAATGCCAAAATATTATTCCGAATACCCAGGAAAACTATACGAAGGTGAAAATATACAAAAGCTTTGATATAATATACATATGAAAACAACATATATAACAATACATAACCATTTCCATCGGCACTAACCGTCTTGATTTGTTATATATAAACTCAAGCCGGTATAACCGGCTTTTTATTTAATCTGATATACTAATAATTATGAAATACAATCTAACAACACAACCATATAAAGGGACTCGCGACTACTATCCAAAAGATATGTTTAAAAGAAACTATATCTTTAATATCTGGAGGCAAACTGCTTTAGAATTTGGATACGAAGAGTATGATAATCCTGTACTTGAGGATGCTAATCTCTATAGAGCAAAGTCTGGAGATGAGCTAGCAAATACTCAGCTATACAATTTCACTGACAAAGGTGGAAGAGAAGTTGCAATTAAACCTGAAATGACTCCATCTCTTGCAAGAATGATAGCAGGGAAAATAAATGAACTACCAAAACCAATTCGTTGGTTTAATATAAGTAAGTATTATAGATATGAGAAACCTCAGCGGGGTAGAAGTAGAGAATTCTTTCAACTTAACCTTGATATATTAGGAGAACAGAGTACTAACGCTGAGATTGAAGTCTTCATGTATATAAATGCTGTAATGAATAAATTCAAGGCACCATCTGATTCTTGGATGATAATGATAAACAACAGAAAACTTGTTGACTACATTCTCAATGTGCAATTAAAACTTGATGAAAGCTTAAAACCAGCAGTTTCAAAAGCTATTGATAACTATACGAAGATTCAACGAAGTGAATATCCTAAATATTTAAAAGAAACAGGATTAACAGATACACAGGTAGAGAAATTGATAGAATTTTTAAATTCTGATTTAGAAGCAATCAAAAGTATTAATAATGAAGGTGCAACAGAAATTCTTAATATACTTTCTATGTGTGAAAAGTTAGGAATCGAAAATGTTCAATTTAAGCCATATATAATGAGAGGCTTAGCATATTACACTGGAACGGTAATGGAATTGTTTGATATTGGAAGTAGTGATAATCCAAGAGCTCTGTTTGGTGGAGGAAGATATGACGATCTTCTCAACATGTTTGATAAAGAGTCATTACCTGCTTTTGGACTTGGGTGGGGAAATGTAACAATGGAAGACTATCTTGATACCTACAAACTATTTCCTGAATACAAACCAGAAACTCAAGTATTTGTAACTCTTCTTGATGAAAAGAACTTAGAGTCAAATCAAGTTTCAACTCAATTAAGAGAAAAAGGAATATGTGTAGAACAGCAATTAAAGCCATCTAAACTTGGAAAACAGTTAGAATATGCAAATAAAAAGGGAATACCATATGTACTAATTATTGAAGAGAATACATATTCACTAAAGAATCTTGAAACAGGAGTACAAGAAGTATTAAATATCGATGAAATAATTCAAAGAGTATCTAGAAAGTAAAAGGTAAATAAGATATACTTATATTACACAGATCTAGTTTGCCGAACTGTTACCAGCCGGTGGCGTGTCTAGAATAATATCTAGAATAGGCGCTAGATCGAAATTGTCATATCAAGCTTGTCTTTGAAAATTTTTATGTATTCTTGTCGATCATTCCTATTTGGTTGAAAAGACTTATGAATTCCTCCTACAATTAAATCTGCAAATTGAATCAAACTATTGTTCTTAGAATTGACAAATTTAATTCTAAACCTTAAACCTTTAACCTTTGATAATTTTCTAATTTGCGAAACAAAACTCTGTCTAAACATTCGATCTCCGAAACTATCAAAGTATATAACAGAGTTTGAAAAAATATCTGAGCTCTTGTCTATTAAACTAGAGATAATGAAGTCATAATCAAGCTTTAAATTACGTTTCCTCCAAACGACATATCTAATTATGACCTTAACAGGTTTGATTAAATTGTAAAACCTGAACCTTTCCTCCTTATTTAGTTTACGGAACTTCATTTCATATTTACTTGATTTACCTATAGATACTTTGAATTTATTTATAATTTTAGAAGCATATATTAAATCCCCTTCCGATTTAAAAACACATATTGCAATAACAAATACTTCACTTGAGCCTTTACTCATACTGATACCTAAATCTCCTGATTCATCTATAAAAATTGTATTCATCGAAAACAATTGTATCCAATTAAAATTAAATCATCCTGAAAAACTCATATGTAATAATTTTGTAACATTCTTGTGTTACAATACTATTATGGGAAACCACAAGAGGATTCTAGTGGTACAAGAAGATGACCAGCTAACTCGAATTATTCGAGATTGTTTTGACAACCAGTATTCGTTAATATTCCAATATAGTATCAATAAGGCATTAAATGCTCTTGAGGAATCTCACTTTGATTTAGTAATTCTCAATTCTCGAAATAGTACAGGTAATACTTTAGAAGTAGCCAAAAGAATTAAAATGGAGAGCGAATCGAAACTAATCTTTATCTCTTCTAATATTGATATTAGGATTAAAGAGGTGTGTTTTGAGCATGGAGCTGATGATTTTATGAATATTCCATTCATACCACGTGAGTTATTTATCCGTTCAAAGAGATTGTTAAGAGAATATGAGAATAACTATAGATATATAATTGAGAGAAGGGGAATTCAGCTATTTCTAAAGACTAGATCTGTTAGAATTAATCAGTGTACAGTTTTTCTTTCACCAACTGAGTTCTTAATTTTTGAATTCTTAGTATTACAAGATAGATATCATAAAAAGGAAGGACTACTAAACCTACTTCAATGTAGAAAGAATAAGGATATGACTCTGGCTAGTGTTACTGTACTTATTAACAGATTAAGACAAAAGTTAGAAAAAGGTACAGGTATGGAAGTAATTAAGAATAGGTATGGGTTAGGGTATTATATTGGACTATAATTTCTTCTTCCACTTCCATATTAGATTTAAAGCAGCAATAGGGGTAAGGTTATCTAAATCAACTTCACCTAACTCTTTTCTCATTTCATCTTCTTTAATCTCAAACAGAGGTATCTGTACATTCTTTACAGTATTCTCTGGAGTTTGAGATATATTTACATCCCTTAACTTACTATCCATACTAAATAGGGATTCCTGTTCAAAACCTTCGAGTATTTCTTTAGCCCTTGCAATAACTTTCTCTGGAAGACCTGCCATTTGAGCAACATATATACCATAACTTCTATCAGTTCCTCCCTCAACAATCTTTCTCAGAAAAACCACAGTACCTTTTTGAGTATCTTCATCAACAAGTACATTATAGTTTTTAACACCACTTCCAATTTTTTGAGGAAGCTTAAGAAGTTCATGATAGTGGGTAGCAAAAAGTGTTCTTGATTTAATAATTGAGGTTAAGTATTCAGCAAGTGACCATGCAATACTTACCCCATCGTATGTACTTGTACCTCTTCCAATCTCATCTAAAATTACTAAGCTATACTTTGTAGCATTGTTTACAATATTTGCAGCTTCATCCATTTCAACCATGAATGTACTGCGACCTCTTGAAAGATCATCACTTGCACCAACTCTTGTAAATATGCGGTCACAGATTGAGATATTAGCCTTTGTTGCCGGTACAAAACAACCAATTTGTGCCATTAGTGTTATTGTAGCTACCTGACGAATGTATGTTGATTTTCCAGACATATTTGGACCTGTTAATATGGCCATACGATTTTCCCCCATATCTAACAAGGTATCGTTGCTTACAAATTCTTCATTTACATACTGTTCAACAATAGGGTGTCTTCCTCCTTTAATATTTAATATTCCTTTCTCTTCACCAAATCCATAGACTTTTGGTCTTACATAGTTTTTAAAGATTGCTAAATATGCAAATCCAGCAAGTACATCAAGCATAGCAATATCTTCCGAAATACTCTGAAGTATTGATATATATGGAAGTGTCATCTTCCTTATCTCTTGAAAAATATTAAGTTCAAGAGTAGCTAACTTCTCATGAGAGGTTAGAATTAAATCCTCTTGCTGTTTAAGTTTTTCTGTAATATATCTTTCAGCATTAACTAGGGTTTGTTTTCTAATATAGTCATCAGGGACTTTCGATTTATGTGCATTAGTAATTTCGATGTAATATCCAAATACTTTAGTATATCCAACTTTTAGTGAACTAATTCCAGTTCTAACTTTTTCACTCTCTTCAAATTGCTTAATCCAACCTTTAACATCTCCGGATATAGTTCTTAGTTCATCTACTTCAGAGTTATATCCCGTCTTAATTATATGACCTTCTGTAATTAGCAGAGGAGGGGAATCATCAATTGCACTTTCCAACAAGTTAACAATCTCCTTCACTTTGTTTAAATACTCCGGATTATCCAATCCTTTAAATTCACGAGAAATTGATCCTAAAACTTCTTTAAGCATTAATACTCTAGAGAGTGATAATTGAAGAGCTTTTAAATCTCGAGCATTTGATCTATTCATTCCAATTCTTCCAATTAATCTTGGAATATCATTCATTCCATCAAGTGCATCTCTTACGGCATTATGTATTTCTGAATTATCAATTAAGTACTGTGTTATATCTAATCTTTTCTGTATCTGCTTTACATCAATCAATGGATTAAGGATATATGAATACAACATTCTCTTTCCCATGAGTGTTTTTGTTTGATCAAGAATTGAAAAAAGAGAACCTTGAATACTTTTTGATGAACTACTTACCAATTCTAGGTTTGATATTGTAGCTCTATCTAATATCATTGTATTAGCAAGATTGATTCGCTTTGGTTTCTGAATATGTTCTGGTGTAACTTTCTGAGTCTCAAGAACATAGTTAAGTGCCATAGCAATGGGAACTAAATATTCTTCATCTGGAGAAAGACCTAAACTTTGTATGTTTGTTATACCGTACACATCTTTAATCTTTTCAATTGCATATTGTGTATTTTTTAAACTTTTTGATACTAGTCCAACAGGCATATTGGGAAATACCAAATCCTTCTCATTCTCCAATATTAATGCTTCTACCGGATCCATAACCCCAAGTATATTATTCAGAGCCTCTTTTTCATTATTAATACTTGTATACTGAATACTACCTGTACTTATATCTAAAAACGCACAAAATATATTCTTTTTGGATACAAAGAAGGAACCTAATATTTGAGGTTTGCTACTAGTTTCTAAACTATTATCTATTGTACTTGCTGTTACAATTCTAGTGACTGCTCGTTTTACAATACCTTTTGCAAACTTAGGATCTTCAATCTGATCAACAATTACAGCAGAGTATCCAGAATCAATAATCTTTGGGAGATATTGGTTTAGTGCGTGGTGTGGAAATCCAGCAAGTGGGGTAGGGTCAGAACTTCTATCTCGAGCAGTTAAGGTAATATTTAATATTTTTGCCGTGAGTTTAGCGTCATCTCCAAAGGTTTCGAAGAAATCTCCCATTCTAAACAGAACGATCTTTTCAGGATATTGTTTCTTAAACTGGTTATATTGTTCCATCATTGGGGTTAATGCCATATGTGGAGTATACCATTCATATATATATTTTGGGTATTAAGGTTTTATCAAGTATTGATGACAAGTTAGTGGTCGACCTGTTAATTGGACTAATTTCCTTAACATTCGTTTATCAGTTATAAATGGGAAATTATAGTCAGAGACACTGATTAGATGTGTAACATCAAAAGGCGTACTATTTATCCATGTGACCAATGATTCTAATTTCCTTTCTGAGATTAACTGCTTACTCAATCCTTGAAATATTGGAATATTAGTACCTTCTTGATTTAGTTGAGAGGATAGATGATGCAAAAGAGCAGAAGAATTAAAGGTAAACTGAGCCAACCTCGTATCGACTCTGTTTGTTACAATAGCTACTCTTCCTCCTAATACTTTTGACATATTTTGTAATGCGGTTATGTTTTCAGGATATATTAATGTTCTTGGATCAGTTAAGTGCGAAGCAATCGGAGCTATGCCTATTAAAGCATTGTCATGTTCTGTTAGTGTAAAGTCATAATCATACATAACAATTGGAGTAAGAGATTCTGTAAACATACGATGCAATATATCTGCATTTGCTTCGTGAATATCTCTAACTGGGGTTATATTAAACTCACTCGTTTTTTTTCTACCTTCTAAAAAATGCATAGAGGCCAATTATACACTATCTGACTTCATTTCATTAATTGTCAAACTAATATCAAGATGATTAGACGTATCCCATAGTATACTCCGGGAAATAAATAACTAACTGAAATTATGATTCCGAATATTCAATTAGCAAATCAAATAGACTTTGAAGTTGCAAGTACTATGTCAAAGAAAATAACCGTTCAGGACTTCTGGAAAAAAACTGGATTACTTAGAGATGAATCTCAGTTATTTGAGATAAACGGTAAAAAAGTAGAATCTCTAATTATTGATCATGGAGAAGAGACTTCAATACTCTTTAGTAGAGGCAAAAAAAATAGGTTTGAATTTAGCATGTACATAAACTATAAAGACGGTACCATCAAAGTTCATGACCTTAATGCTCCACCAAAGGAAAAAGAATTATTTTGCGTTAATCTACAGGAAGAAATAATAATCACAAATGATGGTGAGGCATCAGATATTGTTCTAGATGGAGTTCCAATCAGAGATTTCGCTTCGGATATAATGAATCGTCACTTTTCGAGCCCAATTGAATTTGAAAGTATTCAAAAACTCTTTTACTACTTTCAAAAAGGTACAAGAGAACCTGTTCTACCACTTCTTGAAAGAAATGAGGTAGAAACAGACAATTTTAAGATGGGATATTCAAGAGTAACTATGCCGGGAAACATAATTAGATTTGACAAATCGATACCAAAAGAATTAAGAAGGCAATACTATGCGATTGGAAAGTCTGACTTTCATGTTGATTTGGAAACAGGATTCATAAATGAGACAAGATTTAGATTTCAAGAACCATACATGATTAGTGATTGGACAGATGAGAGAGTTAACCTAGAATTAACTGATAAAAAGAAGAATACAAAATATGAAATAATTGGGATTGCTGGCCAAAGATCCAATACATTAACTAGACTTATCAGAACTGATAATAGCGGTGAGAAAAGATACTTTGAGATTTCAAAACAACAAAGAACTTTAGAACATGGGGTATCAATAGGGTATTTAGCGTGGAACTTTGTAGAGACAGACGAACAGGGGAAAGAACTAAATCTAAAGATTGCTCCAATGGATTACTTTTTTACACCAGAAATATTAGTAAGCATTATACAAGCAGATCTTGATAAGTTGCCATATGAATTTAAACAAAAGTATGAATTAAATAACAGTATATTAAGGAGTTCTCAGTTTTTAGATGATTATCTCAAAAAAGAACTTCTAAAAGATTTAGAGAGAATAATTAAATAAAATTAAAAGTAAATATTATGTACTACATATATAAAGAAGGATACGGATATAGAATTACTAGATATTCAGAAGAGTTCCAGCGTGACATTACCTTACTACAGATTAGAAGAAACCCCGATGGCGAGATTCAATACAAAGACAGAAACTGGCTCGCATCTGAAAAAGTACTTGAAATAATTGAGAGGCAGGAGAGATCAAAAGCTGACTTACAAAGTATAGATTTCAATCCGATTGATGAAAAAGATTTGGATATATTTTATAATCTATTCGCATTTCTTGATTCTCAATTTACCACCGATAATGAGGCAGAAAGGCTTTTTAATCATCAAAATATGATTGGAGCTATGACTGGATTATGGAATCATCCCCAAGTAGAAATGTATCTGAAAAGTGTGAATAAGGATAGAGAAAGGCAAGTTTCCTATCTTACCCAAAATTATAGAATGATTGAATGCCCAGACTTCTTAAACAATATTGATATGCATAAATATGGAGTAAAACCAGTTCTTTATGCGGAACTAGGAATACCAATAAAAGAGTTACACATGTACGTCTAAAAGTGATATAATATCCTATAGTATATATTAATACTTTGGGATGAATATAAATATAAACATTGAGTACAACAAACTTTCTGAATACAGAAGATTTGTACAAATATGTCTACAAATACAAAGAGGTTTCTACCAATCAAAAAGATTCTTTTTAAGTCATAAACTTCTAAAGTATGAAAACAGATTGGTATATATACCAGAAGTTGATATATCAAGTATTCCAGATTTCTGGGATATACTTAGAAATAGTAATAATAATCCATATATAACTGATATATCTGTACTAGTTAAAGAGCTTGAAAGAAAGAATATATATATTCCCCAAATGTCAGAAACACAGCTTGAAACTACGAAAAGTAGTATTGTAAGCTTTATCAAAGAACCTATTAAAGAACTAGTACGCATATTTCCCCAAATGAGTGATAAAGAGATTAGTATCTTGGTAAGACCAACTCTTTATGGAACAGTAGGATCATTTGAAAGAGCTAAAATATCTCAAAATAAGGTTGAAATTGAAGTTATTTATAGAGTAGATACTGATCTTTCTCATTTGTTAGAAATCATACTTTCAAGTTTAGTCTTCGGAATAAAGTATGAGAAGAATAGAAGGGTAGTGAAGTGGCAAGAAGATTGGGAAATAAATGAATCAATAGTTGATTTCTTCTTACAAAAAACAATACTTAGTAAGTATGCTCCAAACTATATTGGAACAATGGATCTTGTCGAAAATCCAGAAGTATTCTACCAAGACCTAATTGCCAACTCTAAAGAGATATACCAGAAATTAGGATACCCAATTAATACATACATTGAAGTTAAAGATGACATGATCTTTATTAACGGAGAGTTACCTAAAAAGCCATTTACAGAAGCAGAGAAAAGAATTATTACAACATTAGTAGAAAGAAAAGGCAGACTAATTACCAACGATGAACTACAAGATATATTATGGCATGGCGACTATGACAAATACTCACTCTGGGCACTTGCAAAAACAATTCAGAGAATACGAGAGAAAATGAGAAGTTGTGGTATAGCTTCAGAGATAATTCAAACAGTTAGAGGTAAGGGATATTTAATCTACGATTAATTAGAGTGTATTATGATATTTAAATTATCATATACATCTTTTCCCCATATTTCAAAAAATCCTTTATATTTACTTGATTTTGAAGTCTGTTTCAATTCAATTAACTTATTCTTAATAATCTTAGTTTCAAATTGATGTTCGTTAATTTGTAATAGGTAGTGTTTAGGTAGGAATTTGAAATCAAAGTTTATATTAAAGAATTTATTTCTTAGTACATCCAACTTCATATCTGAGCTTAATTGATCAGAAAACATAACTTTAATACCCGTAAATAGTTTAATGTGATTAAGAGCAATCGGTAGTTCGTTTAGATCTATAAACTGGAGCTCTAATTCCCTAATATAGCAATTTAAATCATTTAAACTGCAAAACTCATTTAAAATATTCTCAGATATCTCATGTATCGAATTATAATACTGGTCAATATATTTTATATTCTTCAAAGTTTCGTTCTCAAATTTCTTTAAAAGCTTTTTTAAACCTCGAAAAGTTTCTGCTCTATACATTAAAATTGAAAATTGAAATTAGTCTGAATTGATGAGCCTTGTTTGACATGTAGTTAATATTTATTTGATATTCTAGGTGTTATTAGACCATGTAGTTCAAAGTCTCTCTTCAATACAAAAGCACACATTCCCAAAAATTCATCTAGTTTTTTTCCTTCAAGTGGAATAGGGTTTCTCTCTTCATCTTTCAATTTATAAGCAGCAGATAAAAGATCTACACCTACTTTTAATGAATCAAATATTTGTTGCTGATCAAAATTATCCCATCCTCCAGATGGGCAAATGAACAGAGTAGTATTAGACGAATTTGGCAATGTATTAGAGACATGTAAAACATCAGTTTTTAAATCACTCAACCAAGGGCAATCAGCACTGTATTCAAAATCACTATTTTCTCTAGCAACCATAAAAAATCCTCCGGTTGGAAACTCTTGATTCTCCTGAATATAAAGATGACTTGGTTTAATCAATAATGATTTTAGGGTGACCATTCTAATACCGAATCCTCTAAAAATAGTCAGACTAGAATCTTTTCCGAAATACCCTTCACCATGCTCAGCCCTCATAATTACAACAGTTGCTCCAATTTGGGTTCCTTCTTTGGCCAATTCTCTTAAGTTACTCAATTGCTGTCGTCTTAACTCATGTGGTTCGGGTACACTACCTTCCTGAAAATTTTCTAAAATTGGATAATACATAATTTACATTGATAATTATTTAGTAAATGATATCAAATATATTTATTTTATCTTGACTAAAATATGACAATAATTGTCAAAGTTTTGTCATATACATTTAAGATTTATGTTGTATAATACCGTTTAATTATGGGAAATCAGCATACAATTGAAATAAGAGAGTCTGTTAATGACGATGGCTCGAAAACGACTTCAATAGCGATATTTGAATCAAAATATTGTCGATATATTCCTAAATATAAGTTTGAATTGCTACAAAATAGTACAGGATTATCACTGTATTTTTTACCTGCAGAAGATCAAATGAACTTAGAATTGATGACGGACGACGAGCAATTCCAAACCGTTATTGAATTAATCAATGCAATTGAGAATATGAGTGAAACTACTGAGGCTGTAGGCGAACAAGTAAGAATACTAGAAAAATTTGGATTTAAAGGTACACTGAAAATATTTAATGCCGATTTAACTGTACTTCCAAGGTATAATCAATTAGATAAACGATTTATAGTACAGGAGGATCCGTTAATGCGAGATCTAATGGAATTCTTTCGACAAACTCATCCTACATCCTAATTACTTAACACTAAGTATTATCTTTGCCTCTTGATCTGATACTAACTTCTTTGCTGTGTTTAAATATACAGGGGGTACTACAATTCCATAAACACCTTTAGATACACAATACTTAACAAGCTCCTTATTATCCTCAACAAACACAACAAATCTTTTTCCCCTTGCTTTGGTACTTTGAGATATAGAATCTACAATCCTAAAAATACTGTTTGAACTCAAATCATATACAACATCTTTACCAGTTAGGGGAAGACTGAAAACATGACGAGCAAGAGTAGGGGTATCAATAACAACACCGTCAATTTCAGCATCTAATATATCTTCACACATAATAACTTCGGCAGGATTCTCAAATACGGCATAGATATTAAATGATGAGCCTCTTCTTAAACCTCTCGCTGAAATCTCTTTTTTAATTTCTTTCATTAAGTTACCACCTTGAGGTTGATATACACCAATTGAAACATTTCGGAGTCCATGAATATTTCTAATTCTTTTAATCAATCTTACAACTACATCTAAAGCTTTCTTATTTCCTAAGTATCTTGTAGCTCCCTTTATGCTTCCAACTAGTTCAGAATTCTCGCTGTTTTCTGCCTTACCAATCTTTTTAAAATCTGCAACAGTACCTTTACCAATAACAACGACAACTTCCTTTGGGGAATATGAGGAGGCAACATTTAAAATTGGCTGTATTACTTCTTGAGCGTACTTTTTATACTCACCATCAGCTACAACATCTGCAGGGTGTTTTCCATATGAAAGTATTACCTTATCCATATCTACAAACATAATTCCATCAGAATTTGATACAAATTCGCTACTATTTCCATCTATATATATCTTTGTTGCTGTGAGAATATTTGGTAAATCATCTATTTGTTCCATCTTAGTCTCCACCTTAGAAGTGACAAATTGAGCTTCTTGTTTTTTGGCAATAATCTCTTTTGCAACTGCAATCTCTTCAATTTTTGCACGATTTACCATGTACACACTTCCGCTATTTCCATCAATTTCAACAGTATCTCCTTCATGTACTTTCTCAAGCAAATCTGCAATGCCAACAATTGCTGGAATTCCAAACTCTCTACAAAGAATTGCTAACTCACTAGTTAACCCACCACCAACAGAAATAACTCCTGATGATTTTAAGATGAGAGGGGAGAGAGAAGAGTCATATTCAGAGATCAGTAATATATTTTCCTTCTCCACCTTATCCAAAGGAGTACTAATGATTTTGGCAACTCCTTTAACCTGTCCAAAACTAACTCCAATACCGCTAGTTAACGATTGTATTAATGGTTTAGATATCGCTTCAACTGGTTTATGTTCAACAACTTCTTCTTTTTTCTCAATCTGCTTTTCAATTAACATCTGAGCTTGATGCATTGAGTTCTCAATCATTTCTTCTCTTTGAACATTTCTAGTTGAGAGCTCAGATATGACTTGTCCAACAGTATTTGCTACATATGAATACCCACCAAATTGAACATGATGTGAAAGATATGATTGTTTTGTATATGCAGGTTTATATTGCAATACATAAATTCTACCTCCAGATAATACCCACTCAACATCAACACTCTCACCAACCTTATCTTCAATCAATAGTGAAATCTTTGATACCTCTTGAATATACTTGTCTTCTAACTTCTGTCTATGACTCCAAGTTGAAGATATAGAAATCTTTTCAAACCCACCTTTTTCGCTATTTAGAGACTGTATCTTCATCCAATCTTGAGGAGATATATGTTTTTCAAGTATCTCAAGATTCTTTTTTCTTAATTGATATGTATCAGGAGTAATCTCTCCTAATGAAATTACATCACCAAGACCATAAACAGCTTCTAAACTTAAATTCTCATTACTCAGCGTAACAGGATCAAGTGTAAAACATGTACCTGATACTTCGGCATGAACCATCTTTTGTACAACAATTCCAAGCTTTACATCAGCAAGTTCAACTCCTTCGCGAACAGCGTACATTACAGCCGAATCAGTAAACATCGAAGCATATACGCTTTTAATACTTTTAAGCAAATTATTAAACCCACGAACATTTAATTCTGTTGAAAAAACACCACTAAACGATACATCTGGATAAGTAGGAGCACAGGTTGAAGATCTAACAGATACCCAAGCATCAGAAAATCCTGATAGCTTTGTATACTCTTTTAGTATCTCTTTCTTAATATCTTCTTCAAAATCAACCTTATGAAAAGCCATTAATATTTCCCTAGGTTCAGGGTTTTTCTCTTTTAATATTTCCTCTCCATATTTTGAACTTAAAACCTTCCTTACAAATTCAGCAAATATTTGTGGAGATATTATGAATAGATCAGAGATAGGGACATCAAAATTATGTAGCTTGTAAAGACTTAATCCTTTTCTTCCAAGTGAGTTTTCACTTGCATAACTATCATTAATATCTTCTAGGTGAGATACCATTATATCGATTTGCTCTTCTCTTTTATTTCCGGGTATTCCAAACATGGGCAGTGTTTTTAAATATCACTAAACAATACCTTTAGCTTTAAGCTTTTGCAAGTCCTGATAGAACTGGAACAGTATTTCTCCTAATACAACAACAGGAATTGATATCAAAGCTCCAATTGGTCCTGAAAGGGTAAAGCCAGATGCTACAGCAATAACTACAACAATAGGTTTAAGTCCAACAGCATTTGCCATTACTCTTGGAACAATTACGGCATTTTCTAATTGTTGTATTACAACACAGCCAATCAGCACAATTAATGCTGATCCTGGTCCGCCAGCAATTAAAGCAAATAGGGTGGCTGGTACTGCAGAAATTATTGGACCTAAGTTTGGAATTGATTCAAGTAGTCCGGCAAGTACAGCAAGAGGGAGTGCAAATGGAACTTGAGCAATTGTTAGTAATATCCATGTCAAAAACCCAATTATAAAGCAGAGAATCAATTGACCAATCAGCCAGTTTCCAAGTTTCTCCTCAACATCAATTACCAACTTCCTCACTCTAATTCTTTTCTCTTCATCAACAATTCTTAGTAGTACTAAATCTACAAAATTATCATGATCTGTAACCATATATATAGACATAAATAGCATAGTAACAATAGAAAGCAATCCACCGGCAAGACTAAAAACTGTGTCTAGTGCACTCTTAATACCGTCTGACCCAGCTCCACTTGAAAGTGAATTAGAAAGCCACCCTACAATATTATCCAGATATTGATTTACAAATTGAGTATCAATTTTAAGCCCAAATAAATCAAAATTCGCTAGTGTGGCAATAAAGCTATTAACATATTGAGGAAGGTTTGTTACTAAGTTTCTTGATTCAGTAGCAAATGGTACAAATATCAATGTTAATGTTCCTAATAGCACAAGCATTATTAATATATATACTAAAAAGATAGAGATCCCTTTTGGTACACCTCTTAAAGTTAGTGACTTAACTAAAGGTACGGCAGCTGAAGAGACAATAAAGGCAAAAAAGAGAAGTGTAAAAATCTCAAGTAGCTGTCCACCAATATAAATTACCCCTAATGTACCAAGAACTAGTAATATACTTTTAAGTGATATATCAATTGTATAGGAGTTTCTATGCTCAACTGTTTCAATACTTCGCTGCATCAAACCTCTTGTTTTTGGGATTAAATCATCCATTTTATTCTTTCCAGATATTGCTGTGTATTCTCTTCTCATTTTTGATTATCGCCTTTTTTACTATCATTAGTCAAACTTTTTGCTATTAAATTTGATAAGGCTAAACTCACTCCAATTCCAGATAATATTCCCGTAATAATTCTTTTAGGTAGGTTATTTATATAATCCAAGTATCGCCCATGCAGTTGAAGCGTTTCAAATATAGCTTGAATTCCGACGTCAATAAATATAGGAGCAATAAGTAAGAGAACCAACCACAAAGGATAAACCTTTGTCCCTTTAATAGAAAGTATCAGCAGTGCCAAAGCAAAAGTCAGGTAAAGTGCAACATCCCTAACACATATTGCCACTTTATAACCAACAGTTTCATTGCCATTAAAATCATGCCCAAAATATTCAGGATATGCATTTGACTCAGAACTTACAGGAATAAATCCATCTCCCTTAAGCTCAGTTATAGTATAGAAGCTCTGTTTTCCAAATATAAAGATTGAACGTTCAACCCTTTGATGACAAAATATTTCATAAACATCATAGATTGGGGTTGCAATATCTCTATATCCACTTTTAAGTAGTATAGGAGCTAATAAAGCAATTCCTACATATAAGAAAACGAGTACAGATAGAATTAGAAGAGATCTTGATTTAATTACCTTTACCATAGTGATATATTGTACTGTAAAATATTGATAATAAAAATGTTTGATTTTCTAAAAGATATATTCTCAAGCAACAATATAAATAAGTTCTCCTTCTACACACTATATAACAAATTAAAACAGTGGGGGATTTCAAAAACACTCCCATACCCTTACGAGCTTCCAGATGTAATAACTTTAGATGAGAAGTTTTGGAAGAAGATAGTACAAATCCACAACGAGACTAAAAACGACGACCATGAGAGAGCTTTTTCAGTGTTTTGGGCAGATGGAGAATTAATAATAACTGGAGTTACAAAAGGTACTACTTCTTCTGTTACAACAAATTCAACTGTAACTGTTCGATATGTACAGAGCAGACATAAAGGATATTTAACTAAGCAAATTTTGGTTGATAGTGATCTATACTCATCTACTGATGTGTACTATAAAAACATTCCGACAAAAATAGAAGTGAAATACCTATTTAATATGCATACACATCCAGTACACAGGGCAGGGGATAGAGAGTATTACGGTTTCTTTTCAAAAACGGATATAAATACATTCATAAATTCAGAGGCAATTATCACAGGAATGATTAGTGATAAACTATGGCTACTCTTTAAAACAAACAAATCCCCTAAGATACTAAATAACTACGAACAAGAAGAGATATCAGTACAATCTCTAAATGAAAAAATACAACTAGGTGTATACAGCGGTGAGTTTGGGAAGAGAATTGTTAAACAGGAGTCTAACTCTTAAACATACTGCTATTAACTTCTGAGTTACCTTCAATAAAGCTTTTAATCCCGCTTAAATCCCATTCATTGTGACAACGATAAGTTAAAACATCTTGATTTCGTGATACTGGTTCTTCACCTACAATCAAAGTGATTATCGGTGATAATATTACATAAACAGTTTCACCTTTTTGAGGAGTCGATTGTACAGAGATACCCATTAAACAAGCTGTTGGTGATTCATGAGGTAAGGTCACTACTGTGGCATTTTCAATCTTTGGAGACTTAGCTGTATCTAAAGCATGTTGAAATATCATTATCTTTTTTTCTCATTACATTAATCCCTCAATTTAATACTTAATTATACATTAGATTTTCATGATTGTTTATTTTACTAAGTAAAATGACTAACCAAATGTAATCCATATTTATATACATTCTTATGATCTGAGAAATCCAATCTCAATATCTCAGAAAGTATACTAGTATTTTCTAGACTACCTGCTTGAAGTCTTTCAGATAAACCTTCCAGAAGATCAAACAATTTAACTGTTGTCCATAAATGATTCTCATCACTTATAAAATTAATGCTAGTTGATTCAGTCCGATGCACAATCGTGACCCTTGTATGCCTATCTACTTCCGCAAAATAATCAAACATTATAAGATTTTCACCGTCATCAATAAACCCAAATGGGTGTGGATAATAACTATCGAACAAACGGAACCCGACTCTATATCCTTGCTTCATCCCCCAATATAAAGCAACCAGTGTAGGTTGGTAACAATTAGAAGTATTATTTTTAAATCCTTTTTCAATTGTATTAAAAGTATCTCGATCTTTCGAGTAGTAGTAGTTACCTATCTGAGGCAAAGACGTCCAAACAGATTCATCTCCTCTAATTTTCTCAAGATCCGAAATTATCGAGCGAATCACTTTCGGACTAGATACCTCTGGTAAAAGTGTCATTGGAAATTTATATCCTGTGATTATAAAATAGGTGTTACTGAAATCTGTTCCCCAGTATTGATAACCGATCCTTCATATGAAAGTTTCTCAAATTCCCCAAGGTCTCTTATTTCCTCTAATACAGATTGGTTATTAGTAATTAAAACAGCCCATTTCTCACCTCTCTGACTCATTTCCTGAATTGAATCAGCTGACTTACCTGTTAATTCATACTTAACCACACGTAATAGATGATTATATTGAGAGAAGTTAAGTCTAAACCAAGTCATAACTTCTTCTGGTTCTATTCCTTCAACAAATAGTGCGATTATTTTCTGATCATCCATAACGCTAATAGCGTAAATCTTAACTATTTAACTTTCTCTTAACTAGATATAGGTTAACTCCTAATACTAACATAGACATTAATCCAAAGAATGATATTAATGTATTACCTAAGTTATATATTCCTTGATTCTCAAATAATCCTGCTGATTCTGGAAGATCTGTAACACCTCCACCATTAATATCTCCTAATGCATATACAACATTGATATTTGTATCAATTCTTGCTGAGTTTCCAGCAGCATCAGCAATAGAGGCTGTGAAAGAGTTATCACCTACTTTTAGAGGTATATTCTTTATTTCAAACTCACCTTTATCATTAACTTTACCAATATATTCTTTATTTCCACTCTTAACTGTTACTACAGTATTAGCTTCAGCCTTACCTTTTACCGCAAATCTCTTGGTATCTACTTCTTTACTATACTTAAAGGTTACATTCTTACTTGGTGCTGTCCAATCAATTGCAACAGCCATTGGATTTGTTTTCTCACTTCGAAGTCTAATTGGAAAACCTTTTAAAGCTGCAACCTCAACTGAATAGTTACCTTCTTTAGAAACTTGATATTCATATTCAAACTTATTATCTTTAACTTCAACTCCACCGTTTACTAACTCATCGTTAACCCAAACCATTACCTTCTCATATTCACTTTCACCTTTAATATTCAACTTTACTGAATTAGTTGTAGTTGGTAGTTCTGTAAGTACTGGCTTATTTACATTTCTATCTTCTCTTGGAGGAAGATAATACAAAACGAACATAACAACACCAATAACAAAAAGAAGTATTCCAAGTGCTACAAGTACTGTTCCAACAATCATGGAAGTCATACTTTCACCTTCTTCTCTTTCAATTTTAATCTTTTCCACCATTGGTGTATCTAATTTCTGATTCTTAGGCATATATAACCTATATAAATTTATACTATCCATATTCTATTCCAAACAAGAAGAAATAGCAATATATAGAGATATCTGGTAAAATACTACCCTATAATATATTGAATAGTTAAATGTTAAAACTTTTAGCAAAAATAACATCGGTAGGATTAGTAATCCTTGTTTTAGCATCAATATTAACTTTTCTGGTTTTTCCTAAAATTCCAGATTTAAAAGTAGTGGCTTCACAAGTAGATAGCAAGAAAGTATCTGCAAATACAACTCTATCCCTCTTTACAAGAATATCTCCTCCAGATATTCAAACGGTAGAAAATGATCTGTTAAGCAGCAAATCACTTGAGCACATATCTGAGGAAGAACTCATCAAATATCAAAATGAAGGTAAAGTACTTTTCAATATGGAAAAGCAAAAAACATCACTTTACATCCCAAGCGCAAATATTAATGGAAGTGTTGTAGACGGAAGAGATTCAAATGAAATGAACAGAGGGTTTTGGCACTTCCCACTCTCAGGGCAACCAGGAAAGAAGGGTAATACCGTTATAATTGCACATAGATTCCTACACCTTCCTCCAAGAACAGATACCTTCTTTATGTTAGATAAAGTACGGGTAGGGGATAAGGTAATAATTAATCAAAAAGACGGAGTATATAGATATACAGTTACAGAAACAAAGGTTGTTGAGAAGAATAACAGAGATATTCTTTCACAAACATATGATTACAGACTAACATTAATTACATGTCATCCACTTTGGACCAGTGATAAGAGGTTAGTAGTAATAGCTAAATTAGATAAAGTATATGGGAGTATATAGATATGTTTTCACCATTTCATAAAATTTCAATATCAGACCCTAGTAACCCGGAAAAATATTATATTATTTCTGAAGTGCAGTTAAGTTTTTTAATAAGGGCAACAGAATACGTTATACATATGGGAGCACCATGCGACCACTCAAGGTATTATAGAGACTATGAAGAGGCAATCTTAGGTTTACAAGAAGCACATTTATGTAAAACTGACCTTTCTACTAACAATCATTCGATTATCATCAACCCCTTTATACTAGGGATTGTGGCAAAAGAGTATTGTGGCATAAAGGACCATGAACATCTAGCTACTGTTTTAGAACATCAGTTCATACAAGCGACAAAAGGGACAGATCTTAGAGCAACCATTCACTCAAATCCGTTTATATATTTCCAACAAACTTTCCCGAATGAATTCAATTTATATGTTCGGGAACTAAGGCATACTGTTGATGAGAAGGAGATAAGAAGAAATGCGAACCTAACAAAACATATCACAACTACAATTGCTAAATATTGTTTTGATGAAGAATCAAACATACAACAGTTGTACTAAAAATATAATTATAAATTTATTAAAAAAAATTATGAAAAAATTAACAATAAAATCTAATGACAATTCAGAGATAGTGTTATTCCCCTCTCAAGAACTTATTTATCAGTTGATAGAAATAGTTCAGCTAAATACAGATGGAATAGGTACATTGGTTCAAAGAGAATATAATTCTAATATGTGGGAGGCAATAAGATATTACAAACAAACCTTGATAGCCATCTAGAATTATTTCCAAAGTTAGAAAACCCACGTAAGAGAATTGCTGGAACTGCTGGAGTTGAACGAGAGAAGCAAACAAATCTATTGTCACTTTTCCCAGTATCAGTAGAAGAAGTAAATACTGAGTTTCAAGGTACTGATAGCCAAAAAACTGGTATCTGGAGTTAATTCCAGGAAATAAAACCTTAAATTCTAAATTAATTACCTGAAACTTGAATAATGGTTACTATAAGTAAAATATATAATATATTCAAAGATGAGAGTTTTAATATTCAATTATCACAGCGTGAGTGGAATTTTATAACATTTTTCATTAACAATGCTAGGCATGGCCGTATAATTGAACCTCAAGATTGCGGATCTAGAGTGATGGAGTTAAATTTCTTAATGGATAGTAAGCTTTGTTTTGTACACGGCGCTGGATCAAGACAACCGCTTCTTCAATTACACCCCCTCTTAATTTATTCTTGGTGTTTACATCAGTCAATAGACTTTAAAGATATATTTCCAAATACAATTCCTAAAGACATAACACCTAAAGAATATTTCACAAGTACATTTTTTTTAGAGAATATTAAGCCATCGCTTTCACATAATTCTCAGAAACTAACTGAAAACACTCTTCGAAAATTCGACTTAGACCCTCTGCAAGATGCCACTGAAATATATGTTCAGTTTGCTGAGAAGTTTGCAAATTACGAAAAAATTGAACTATATGAAGTTTAAATATATAATAACGCCATAATCTAAAAATATAACTATGAAGAACTACACAACTAAAAAGATAAATGACTCAACTATTGAAATAGAAGTAACAATTTCAAAAGAAGCAATGACTAAATCATACGAAACTATGTTAAATAGTGAATTAACTCAAACTAAAGTTAAAGGATTTAGAGAAGGAAAAACACCAAGAGAATTAGTTGAACCAGCTATAAAAGCAAAACTTCTTTACGAGGTATTTAACAGACTTGCACCTATGAATCTTAGAATGGCTGTAGAAGAAGAGAAAATTGAGTTAATTGCTACACCAGAATTTAAAGAGATTCCAGACTTAAGTACAGATAAAGATGTAACATTTAAAGTACATTGCACTATTATGCCTACATTCAAATTAGGTAATCTGAAGAAGGTTAAAGTAGATACAAAGGTTGAGAAAGTTACTGAAGATGAAGTCAAAGAAATACTAAAGAAACTAGAAGAGCATAAAGGAATTAAAGCTAAAAAAGGAACAAAGAAATGGGTTGAAGAAGCATCCCAAGTACTCTCTCTTTCAAAAACAGATGATTTAGAGAAGTTAACAGATGAAATTAGAAAGACATTAACAGTTGAAAAAGAGGCTTTAACACTAAGAAAAGCAGAAAACGAGGCATTAAACCAAGCAATTAAGCTATCAAATATTGAAGTACCAGATCCAGCAGTTCATTTTGAAGCACATGAGAGAGAACACGAATTTAATCACCAATTAGAAGCAATGGGAACTGATATGTTCAAATATGCAGACCAAATAGGGGTTAAAGTTCAGGATCTAGTTGATGGATTCCATAAAGATGCAAAGGAAGCATTAGAAACAGATGTATTCCTAAAACTATATGCAACAGAGAAGAAAATTACTATTTCCGACGCAGAATTAGAAGAAGATATTGAGAAGGTAAAGAAAACAAACCCTCAAGATCCAACTCTATATGATAATGCCGAATGGAGAGAATATATTAGAAAAGTATCTCTAAAACAAAGAGCATATGCCAAGTTCTTAGAAGAGGTAATGCCAAAGAAAAAGTAGATTTAATTATAAATTTTAATAATTATGGCAATATATCCAGAAAGTTCTTTTCAAGATTTATCGAAGTTTCTAAGTACTGAAACTGAGGCTGGAATTGAGTTTGATAACTGGGACAAGCTTATTGATTTCGTTGCTGACTATAGCCTCGAAAGTAAAGCCATTGAGCTACATAATGTATCTTTAACGCATGATGATTTATTTAGTATTATTGGATATTACATCGGTAACTATGCAGTTGCGACACTTGTTAGTAGAATGATAAAAATGAAAGAGACAAGAGAGTTACAAGACGAAAGATCTCCATATCAAATAATTAGGAGTAAAATTCTAAACTATACAGCACAAAACGGGAATGATATTCTCACTTTGGCTGAGATATTCAAAGAATTAAATAACCCATCGAAAGATATAATAGAACTTCTGTAATAATCATAACTATGTCATACCTAATACCAACAGTAATTGAAAAAGAGAAGAACGGAGAAAGAGCATACGATATATATTCTAGATTATTAAAAGATAGAATAATATTTGTAACGGGGGAAATTGAAGATAGTATGGCAAATACTATTATCGCTCAATTACTTTTCTTAGAAAAAGAAGATCCTAAAGCAGATATTCAAATGTTTTTAAATACACCAGGAGGTGTAATTACATCAGGAATGGCAATACTTGATACAATGAACTATATAAAATGTGATGTATCTACAATTGCAGTAGGACTTGCTGCATCAATGGGATCAATACTTCTTGCAGGAGGAAAGAAAGGGAAAAGATTTTCACTTCCAAATAGTAAGATATTAATACACCAGCCACTAGGCGGAGCTCAAGGTCAAGCTACAGATATCGCAATCGCAGCTGAAGAACTTATTAAAACTAAGAAAAAGCTTGCACAGTTTCTTTCTGATACAACTGGACAAAAATTAGAAACAATTGAAAAGGATATCGATAGAGATAAATACTTTACAGCACAAGAAGCTTTAGAGTATGGATTAATTGATAAGGTAATAAAGTAGTAGTAAAATACCCAAAATAAGGGCGTTTAGCTCAGCTGGTTAGAGCGCTACATTGACATTGTAGAGGTCATTGGTTCAATTCCAATATCGCCCACCATAACTATCATATTTATGTGTGAATAGAGATCAATCTACCCGTCTTCTAGATTTTACAGAAGGATGATACAATACCCTAAATTAAAAGACAGCCCACCAATATAATCTAATTCGATAGAATAGTGTACCCGCAGTCCGAATTAAGCGAAAAATCAGAGCTAATACTATTTCATGTGTATAGATCTCAAGATAGAAAACCAGATGCTGAAGGATATTTAGGACCTCTTTCTCTTGCAGTTATGCTCAAATATCAAATGATATTAGCGATTGAAAATAATGTGCCATGGGTGCCACCATATATCCTTTTTGGCGCTGATTTAAATGAGATTTCAGATGGAGTTCCACTACACGAAATATATAGAGAATCGTTTATAGAAGAAGCTACAAATTTAGGCCTTTCAGAGAGAGATTATAGAAGCATCAATCCAAAAATATTTGGTAAAGCACCTGTAGGTACAAAAACAGAACTTGAGGCGCTAAGTTATGCGGCCCAAATGTTAGGTATTAAATCAACACCGTTAAGTTTCTGTCGAGAAGGCCATACACAGAGAATTAATCACTTGGCAAATAAGCTAGGAATGCAGATAAACGTGGCAACTCATGAAGGAGTATTCCGATCATTAATACTTAGTGGAAAGGAAACGGAACTTGATATCTTTTTTCCTGACAGACATCTTTTAAGATATGCCGAAAGATCAAAAATGATGTTTATAAATTTGTTCGACCATGAGGGAAGCTTCATGGAATGGTTATCTAGCTACTCCCCAAGGTTTAAAAACCTATTACTTGATGTTGCAGGTCATAATAGATCATTTAGAAGTTTTCATTCAAATAGAGCTAATCAAAATCTAAAACATGAGTCAAATCAAGAATAGTTTACAGATATCCTTCAATTTCTTTTAAATCACTAATTACAAAATCAGGATTATATTTTAATAAATACTCTTTATTATAAAACAATTGATTATGCTCTGGATAAAAGAGTACTGATTTAGCTCCAGAGTTTTTTGCAGTTTGAATATCACTTTCTGTATCTCCAATTATTACTGTCTGAGAAATATCCCCTTGAATAGTCTTTAGTACTTTATCTACCATCTCTCTATGTGGTTTACCATTAAGAACATCATGCCTTGTAACAATGATCTCAAAGAACTTCTCTAAATCATATTTTTTTAACCCGAAATCTAGCATATCTCTAGGTGAAGAAGAGATTATTGCTAACTTTCCTCCACAACTCTTTAAATGAGTTAGTGTATCAATGGCATTTTCATATAACAGCACATTCTTCATATTTGCATTTGCAATACCGATTAACTCATTAATTGCAACATCACTATCTCTAATTCCGATATTTTCTAATCCTACTTGCCATTTACCAAAAGCTTTTGATGTTATATCAAGATCTTTTACACCTTCAATATTTCTATTTTTCAAAACTTCTTTATATGCTTCTAGCCAAACATCTAAAGTCTTTGCTAAAGTTCCATCCCAATCAAAAAGGAAGTTTTTATATTTATTCATTTATATACTCTTTAAGTTTATCAAGTGAGCACTTAAATACACTATTGTTGCTCCCAGCTGCAGCAACGACATCAGAATCTGAATCAAAACCTTCTTCAATTTGAATATCAAGTTTATTTATATGTCCAATGGGTGGAACTCCTCCAATAGAGTATCCAGTTATCAACTTTACTTCATCAGGTCCAGCCATCCTAACTACTTTAGAATTAAATCTATTCTTTACTGACTCTAAATCTAAACGCCTATCACCCGGGACTAAAAATATTCTAAATATTTCATCTGTTTTAACAAGAAGGGATTTAACTATATTTGAAACAGGAACACCGTGAACCTTAGCGGCATCAATTGCAGTATGAGTACTCTGATCTGACTCTAATATTTCAAGCTTAATACCTTTTTCTTTAATATATTTTTTGAATGTTTCTACTGCCATAGGATATTATACTCTTTTAAAGTATCCCATATCAATTTTATGTTGAAGCAATTAAGGAGTTAATATAAACTATACAGATGACTGCCCAAGAACAGATTACAAATAAATACAGTAACGATATTTTTGAGCCGATAACACCACTTTCAAATACTCAAGCTTTTATGCTTTGGTTTAAAGATATCTCAGCATGGTGGTATATAACAATGCCCGTGTGGTATATCCTCTCATTACGAAGAGTACTTACAATAATTGATGACCAATTCTCAGTCTCACTTCTCTTTTTAAACTTTTTTGTACCTTGGCATAGAGATAACTCATTTGTTGGAATAATAATGGGAATAATTATGAAGTTGTTATTCTTGCCTATCGGAGCTACGGTATTTCTAACTACATTAGTATGCTATCTACTATTTCTCTTGATTTGGATACTACTACCAGTAATAGCTTTTTTGGGAATTGTTTTAACACCATTTATATCAACACTCTAACATGATTACTTGGAATGACCCACAAAACAGAACAATGATTGGATACCATGATAGATCCAAAGGAAAGGTCTCAATACTTCAAAACAAATACCCATTAAGTCTAGAGAAAGAACAAATCCCATTCATATTAACAAGAGACACATACTTTGAGTTCTCTTGGATTGCATATCTACAATATATTGAGAATAAAATAAAAGAGAAATACATTGAGCAGATTATGTATAGAGTAGGTAATATACTTGTATTACCCGGACTACTCATTTCAATTGCCTATTTAATAACCTACTTAAATATATTCGACCAAATTGTAATTCTAGAAACATTTCTTGAATCACCAATAATAAACTCACTATTTTGGGTTGCATTTATAGGAGTAATAATTCTCTGGTATCAGTACTACAATACAAAGAATATATTTTCAAAGTTACCTAACACTCCAATAATACCTCAAGTTGAAATTGAGGAGATGAAACATAATGGGATTCAATTTGCTCGTTATGGACATCTAAATCCATATAAATATATTTCATACAAAGTAATGGAATATCTAAATGTAGAAGATAAGAATTTTGATATTCAAAAACTATATCAAGATTTATTAACTCATGAGGATGTAATGGAAATGCTAAACAGGGCTAATATTGATCCTAAGAAGTTGGAAATCTCAAAAGAGAAAGTTAGCAAATTAGGAAATAATCTACTTCTAATGTACTCATTTGAAGAGGCTTTAATGACAAAATCGTGGAATGTTGAACCCATACATATATTCCTTGCACTTATCAAGATAATAAAATCTTTAGACAAAAGCTTGCTAAAACAGGACAGTAACCTAAACATACTAAGAGAAATTGCAGGTTACATTGTGAGATTCAATATAAAACATAACCCTTATGGACAACTCAATCCGTTAGTACCATATTACAGAACAGGTGGTATCGCAAAAAGTTGGATATATGGATACACATTTATACTAAGTCAATTTAGTAGAGATATAAACGAAGAAATAGCTAAACAATCAGATAAATTTGGTATAGGTCATGAAAAAGAAGTAGAACTACTCATCTCTCTTTTAGGTAGGCCAAATAAAAAGAATGCTCTTTTAATTGGGGAACCTGGAGTAGGGAAGAGCTCATTAATAAAAGGTTTAGCACAAAAGATAAACAGAGGGGAAATCCCTCCATTACTTCAAGGCTTAAGAATTGTACAACTAGATATAAACGGACTAATCGCATACTCTTCAAGATCCAAAAATATGGAATCTGTTGTACTTAAAGCCATGAATGAGCTTGCAAAAGCTGGAAATGTAATTTTATATATTGATGAACTACAAGAGTTAATACCTGCAAAAGCCGCACAATCGGGACATTCAATTGCAGACATTCTCTTACCTTTTATACTTGAAGGGAGATTCCCTATTGTAGGAACGGTAAATTACGCCGATTATAAAAAGTATTTTTATACAAACGAATCATTTAGACAAAGCTTTACAAATATTGAAGTTCAGGAGAGTACCTCCAAAGATACCTTGAGAATACTAGAGAGCAAAATTGAAGTATTAGAAAAGTCATTAAAGCTATATATTACATTCCCTGCATTAATTTCTAGTATTCAATACTCACAGAGGTACATTCATAACAGAATGCTTCCAGATTCAGCTGTGAGCCTTCTAGAAGATACTTGCTCTTGGGCGAAATCAAATGGGATAAATAAGGTAACATCCGATCATGTAGCCAAAATTATATCTATGCAAACAAATATCTCTGTTGGAGATATTACTTCTGCTGAAGCACAACTCCTAACTTCTCTTGAAGAAAGAATTAAGGAGAGAGTAATAGGGCAAGATGATGCGGTACATGTAATTACAGAAGCCCTCAGAAGAGGTAGAGCTGACGTTAGAGATCCTAATAGACCAATTGGTTCATTCTTATTCATAGGTCCAACAGGTGTAGGTAAGACATATCTTGCCAAAGTGGTATCCAATGAATACTTTAATAGTAAAGATGACATTGTAAGAGTTGATATGAGTGAATATATGAATGAGGATAGTGTTGAGAAACTCCTTGGTAAATCATCCTCAAACAGTTCAGAGCAAGTTCACACTTCAATGTTAGATAAAGTGAAATCAAATCCGTATACAGTTGTACTGTTTGATGAGATTGAAAAAGCCAATCCAAAGATATTAGATCTGTTTCTTCAGTTAATCGATGAAGGTAAGTTAACAGGCACAAATGGTGAAGTAGTAGACTTCACCAATGCTATTCTCATATTTACAAGTAATATAGCTTCAAACTTAATACTTGAAAGCTTAGAGTCAAAAATGATGTGGGAAGAAACAAAAAACAGAGTTATGATTGAGTTAAAACAAGCAATTAGACCTGAACTCTTTAACAGATTTGATGGAATTGTAGTATTTCATCCTCAAAACTTAGAAAATCTTTCAATTATTAGCGATAAACTACTAGACGAGCTATATACACGAATGCATGAAAAGAATATAGAACTTGATTGGGATCCTACAATACCAATGTTAATAGCAAGTAAAGCGTATGAACCTGGTTTTGGAGCTCGCCCAATTAGAAGATATATACAAGAGAAAGTTGAAGGAAATATTGCGCAAGAAATGATAAGCGGAAATCTTAAAGCAGGTGATAAAATAGAAATTAAAGAAAGTTGGATTATTTAACTTGCAGTTAGAGGCAATATTAAATATAATCCATAAGCAATTAAAACTAATTTGATATAAGAGAATATGGCAGCCCTTCCAAAAAGAAGATCAACAAGTGCAAGAAGAGATAGAAGAAGACAATCTCAAGCTTTGTCCCAACCAGCTCTCAGCGTATGTCCAAAGTGTCAAAAGGCTAAAAGACCTCACTTTGTATGTTCATACTGTGGGTACTATGGTGCTGGAGATAAGGTAGAGAAAACTTCAAAGAAGTAATGAAGACACCTAATGATCCAAGACATCAAGCAAGAGTATTAGTTCTGCAAAAGCTGTTTGCAGAAAGCTTTATGGAATTAGATCGTGTAGAGTTAACAGTTGAAGACCTCAAAGAGATTGATGAAATTGATAAATATGATGTCTCCCTTTATGATGCAATCCTAAAAGGAGTTTCAGAACAAAAGGATGAAATTGATGCATTCATTACAAAATATGCACCAGCTTGGCCACTTGATCAAATTAAAAAGGTAGACTTAGAATTATTAAGAATTGCGATATTTGAAGGATTCATAGGTAAGCTAACACCTCCAAAAGTAGCGATAGATGAAGCAATTGAACTTGCTAAATCATTTGGTGGTAATACGAGTGATAAGTTCATAAACGGAGTATTGGGAGCAATATTTGAAAAAGCTAAATAGAAATGGAAGAAATACATAACTTTCTACAAAATCTAGGACTAGATTTCAAAAACAGTGATTTATACATTGAAGCATTGACCCACAGATCATACTTAAACGAGAAGAAAGACCCAGCACTTGCCCATAACGAGAGATTAGAGTTTTTAGGAGATGCTGTTTTGGAATTAATCATTACCGAGTATCTTTTTTCTAAATATCCAAATAGACCAGAAGGAGAGCTAACAAGTTTCAGAGCCGCAACTGTTAAAACAGATTCATTAGCACTTGAAGCAAAGAAACTAAATATTGGTCAGTATCTTAGAATGTCCAAGGGTGAAGAAGCAACCGGAGGAAAGGAAAAAGAGTACCTACTTGCAAATACCTTTGAAGCACTTCTAGGAGCCATATATCTTGATTTAGGATACGATGAAGCTAAAAAGTTTGTATATACAAATTTAGTTCCAAAGATAGACCAAATAGTAGAAGAGAGACTAGATATAGATTCCAAAACAAAATTCCAAGAAGTAGCACAAGCAATTTACAAAACTACACCAACATATTTAGTTGTCTCTGAAGAAGGACCAGATCACGATAAAATCTTTACCATGAAGGTAGTTATAAAAGATAAAGAATTTGGAACAGGTAAGGGTAGCAGTAAGCAAAGAGCCGAAGAGAACGCAGCAACAGAAGCCTTAAAAGAAATTAAAGAACAAAACTTGAGCATATGAAAAGGATAATACTGCCAATTATCATCACAATCATTTCACTAGTTTTCCCATTACAAACACTTGCTCATCCTGTAGATACATCAACAATGATTGTATACATAGGACAAGATGTTGGAGGAAAGCAACTTAATGAAAAGCATGTCGAAGGAGCTTTAACATTTAACTGGCTTCAACTTTCATCCCTTACAGGCGAAAATAAAAGTCCAGTTGAGATATATAACAAAATTGGGAGCTACGACTCTATGCTTTATGAATATCTAAATAAACATATAAAGGTAGAGAACAATGAGAACGCATGTAAAGTAGATCTAAAAAGATTTGTAGAAGTTGATGTAAATATAGTTATTAATCTAGGTATTAGGTACCAAATCAGCGCTAACTGTGTGGAAAAGATTGATCGCCTAAAAATTACAAACAGCGCATTTAGCGACCAAGTGCTAGCACAATCCAACAAAATAATTTTATACAAAGATGGTAAATCAATTTCTGAGACCAATGATGGAATACTTTCACTAGGACAAGAACAAAATTCTGAAAATACAAATAATATTGCCCCAGAGAAAACGAATAGTAATAAGATAATTGAGTACTTTACATCTCTTTTAAATCAGAATAATTCTTGGACTATTCCATTAATATTCCTTGTTATCTTTGCAATGGGTATGCTACATAGCCTTGAAGGAGGACATAACAAAATAATTCTAGGCTCCCTTGTTGTTGATAACAAGATTGATTTAAGACAGTCGCTTATTTTTACAATTATATTTACTCTGACACATATGTCAGACATTATTCTACTTAGCGTTGGATTACTATTTTTAGACAGTTATATTGATTTATACAAGTTAGTTCCAAATATCACCTTATATACAATCCTAATTCTATTAGGTATTTCAGGATTTTCTGTTATTAAAGAGATCAGACATATTATCATTCATAAGCTTGGTCTTGAACATGAGCACGAACACCACCATAATCACGATCATGACCATGAGCATGACCATGACCATCCAGAATTAGATAGTAAAAAAGGTATAGGGAAGATGATATTGATAGCATTCATTTCAGGGTTAGCTCCTTGTATAACAGGTTGGAGTATATTCATGCTACTTTTCTCTACAGGGAATGTTAATCTTGTATTACCAGGTATGGTATTTTTTGGATTCGGAGTCTTTACAGTACTTGGACTCTATACATTACTTTTACACAAAACAAAAAGTTTGGTATTAGGAAAATACGGTTGGATAAGTGAATATAGTACGATTATATCAATGTCTCTTGTCTTTATTTCAACCTTAATACAGTTAATTGTAATATTGAATTAAAGATTAAGCTTTAGCTTTATACTATTTACTACTTTAGCGTCTATTCCATTCTTCTTTTTAGTTTGTGTACCGATTATATAGAAGGCACTTGCATCAATTTCAGTATTAGTATCACCGTTTTGATTCAGAAATCTAGGGTAGAGTAGCGAGTAAGATTGAAAATCATATGCCGTTTTCCACCAATTAGCCTGTGTTCCAGGAACTACATATGGCGCAGACCAGTTAACTAAGTCTGTAGATTGTCTAATTACAACACCTAAGGTTAGGTCATTTGATACACTTAAAAAAGTGTTAGTTCCTTTAACTTTAGCAACCGTAAAGCTAAAAATATTACCAACAGTTCTTGTATCATTTCTTTTAGTACCTGCAATCGCTTGTAGCTTACCTGTAGTATGCTGAGGAAAGATATTTGAAGATCTACCTCCTTTGGCGGCAAGCGAATTATAGTACTTATCTAAAGTAAACCCTGCTGGCATTGAAGGCTCTGAATATGTACCTTTATAATAGTTTTTGAAGCTTTTAGGATCGATTTTCCCATTAACAATAGGAGCTCTGGCAACTTTTATACCAGGACCTCTTCCCTCAGATTCTAAACCTTGGCTTAAATCTTCATAATATACATAAATATAACCTTCATGAATTATCGCTGAAGGGTGTCTTATTCCACCATCAGTAGCTTTAACCCATGTTGATTTCCCATTCATAACTTTAGATTCAATGTATCCATTTGATGGCCATAGTATTGGACCTAAATCTGTAAACCTAGTATTACTATTTAAGTTATTAAGCGTCCAAGGCATGGTAGACATTGATATCCAAGCGTTATAGCTTCCCCAATCGTTTTTAGGATCACACCCAAGTGCTCCATATCCCATATCAGCAACAGGCACACACTTTGTAATTCTGTATACAGAATCTATCTGTCTATTCTTTGATTCTCCATGATTAATTGAATACACAAACATCTGATTATTTTTATCTTTGAGTAGATGTGCTGACATTACACCGTAGTAGTCTCTTTTCCATAGAGGGAAGATAGCTGGTGTGTTTGCAGTTTCTTGATTATTGATACTTGGCATTGTTCTAACTTTACAATTTTTTCTATCAACAAGTCTTTCAGTTTGGGAGAGGGAGAAAATATTTGAAGGAGTAGTACACATCTGAGTTTCAGCAGTAGTCACAAGAAATGTATACCATCCGCCTGTTTGTTTAGTACCTAAAGAGATTGGTGTCACTTCAGCGTTCAACCTTCCTGTATCATCGTTAAAATACATTTTTGTTTCAGTGATGCTTGAGAGGGGAGAGATACTTGGTGCATTTAATAATATCCCTGCACTACTTCTTAAGTCCTGATTCTCACTTTTAGGAATAAAGTATAACGAGACACCGACAATTAATAGCAGGAGAATTAAAAAGAATATGTGTAACGGTTTAAATAATCTCTTTTTACTTAAGTATTTCATATCATGATTCAAGTTTAATATAGTATATTAAACTAACATTTTTGTAGTATAACGACAACTATTCATAACTTACTAATATTAATATAATAGATTAAAGCAATATTTAGAGATAGGATGTTGAATTAAGCTACAATCTCTGTTAGAATTGCACCATATGTTAAAAATCAGATTAAAAAGAATTGGAAAGAAAGGTCAAGCATTCTTCAGAGTAGTAGTAATTGACTCAGCTTCTAAAAGAGATGGACGATCTGTTGCAGATCTTGGTTCATACAATCCTCACGTTAAAGAATCAGTTAACATTGATTTAGAAATGGCAAAGGCTTGGATGGAGAAAGGTGCACAGCCATCAGAAACAGTTTCTCAATATTTTGTTAAATTGGGAATATTAAAAGCTGGAAAGAAGGGATCTGTTCAATCCAAAGGTAGAGCTAAAAAGAAAGAAGCGCAAGCTTAATAATTAAATTTGTTATAATTAATACGATGAAGACACTTCTCGAATATATTGTTAAAGCAATTGTAAATAATCCAGAGGCAGTTGAGGTAATGGAGAAGGAGAGTGTAGATTTCCACGGTTTATTTATCTATACAATTAAAGTAGACCAAGCAGATAAGGGAGTATTAATTGGAAGAAAAGGTAGAACTATCAATGCTATTAGAGATTTAACAACTATTGCAGCTATTAGACAGCAAAAGAGAGTTAAAGTTCTTGTTGAAGAAGATGATAGAGATAGAATGCCAGCAAGTGATTCTCAAGAGATGCCTACAGCAACAGCCGATGCTTCAACTGAAGATATGCTTGATGACGATGTAAATGGTATTGCTTAATACCATAAAGTTATCCTAAAAAGTTACTTAATCTTTTCTGATTTAAGTTTGAATATATTCAAGGTATCTTCATACTGTGTGTAAGGTACGAAGTTGTTGTATAGATTTGTTTTAGTTAGGGAAGCTTGATTAATATAGTACCCAGTAATGTTTACCGCTATTTCCCACTTTTCACCTGAATTCTCTTTCTTAAGCTTTATTTGATCTGCTGAAAGTATGAATGGCGATGCTACCTGAAGCTCATCTAGGAAGTCTGTGATCTGATTTAAAGTCCCGACATACTTTAAAGGTCCACTTACACCTTTAATCGCTTTATCAATCCCTCTATCCCCCTTATCATCCTTAATCGCAATATCACCTGCAAGTATTTCTTTAAACTCTAACCCTTTATCTGTAGCTGCATCATCAATGTATGATACAAAGTCTGATACTTGAAGACTAAATGGTATTACAACTCTTGAGTTAGCTAAATCTGTTTGAAGCAAAGAAACATCCATTTTATCCAAGTCATCATTTAGATCTTCTAGTTTCTTGATCTTCTCATTAATCTCAGCACTCTCTTGTCTAAATTTAGTGCCTGCTGTAACCATTGGTATATATACAAAAGTTGTTAGAAGTCCAAGTGTGATTATGCTCATTAGTGGAACAACAATATCACCTGGCCTGAAACTCTTCACATTATTTTGAATTGCTTGAAGTTCAGAAAAGGTATTATCAAATCTCTTACTCCCCGCTGAAAGAATGTTCTCATCCGCTGCTGGTGCAGGTGTATTTACTGGAGCTTCTTTAGCTTTTGGAGTTGCTACTGACTGTTCAGGAGCTATTTGCTCCACTTTCTTTGGTTCATCCATTCTTCTTTTCAAAACTCTCAAGATTAAATATACCCTCAAATGTAAATCGTGCTTTTACGCTATCTTTTGACACTGTTTTAAGGTTTACACTTTCTATAAACACATCGTTTCCAAATACATACCAAAGTTTTGATACTTCGGTAAGGTTGGCACCGCTTCCGGCAATCAGGAAGGCTTTTCCTTCTGTAATTTCAACTGTATCTATTGTTCCCAGTCCTTTAGAGATAGATTCTAAATACAATACAATATCTTTTACAGAATATGTTTCTGCTTCAATCTTTTGGTAAAGTGTAATTCTTTTGAGAATTTCATCATTTGAAGATAGCAGGCTATCTCTAAGATTTAATTCACTTTCTATTTTGTATAGTTGATTCTTCTTACTATTTAATTCTTGTTTTGCAAAAATATTAAAACCTACAATTCCTAATGTAAAAACAAAGAAGAAGAGAAGTGAAATGGAAGCTCCTACATTAAGCTTTATTTTGCTCTTTTCAACGACAACTTGTTCCTCTGTAAGGGGAGGTATTAGGTTAATACTCTTTAACCCTCTGACTAGGTTATTTCTTTTTACTTGTGTATTCTTATCTTTATTATTCATCTTTTAAGGATAATCCAATTGCAACAGAGTATGAAGCAGGGCTCTTTCCTACTAAACTCTTAAACTTATCAGGTATTGTTATTCCCTTCCATGGATCAGCAAGCATTGCATCCACTGACATACTCTTTGAAATATAGTCAGCAAGTCCTGGGAGTAGGGCACCATCTCCGTTTAAAAAGATATTCTTTGGAGCAGGAGCTAATGTTTTATTTTTATAGAACTCAACGCCTCTATTAATTTCAGTGATAATGGCGTCAACAATTGGTTTTAAGGTTTGGAATATCTTTCCCTCAAGCACACCTTCAACAACACCATAATTCCTCTTATACTCTTCTGCTTGTTGATATTCAAAACTAAATTTATTCACAATAGCTTGAGTGAGGGAATCAGCACCAATCGCAATACTTTGTGAAAATACTAGTTGTTCATCAAGAAGAATACTCATATCTGTACTGCTTGATCCAAAGTCTAACATCACCATATGCTTCATCTTTGTGGCTCTATACATTGCTCTACCCATTGCTACAGACTCTGTTTCAATAGCAAGTGGTTCAAGACCTGCTTTTTCAACAACATTTAGATATACATCAATTACTTTTCTAGGAGCAGCAACAAGAAGGACTTTAGGAGCACTCTTCTCTTGATTAAATCCAATTTGAACATAACTCATTTGCACATCATCAATTGGCATTGGGATAAATTCCTTTGCTTGGTAATATACAGCACTGTCTAACTCTTCTTCCTTAACTCCAGGAAATTCTAGAAATCTAGTAAATACTGAAGCCTCAGGTAGTGCAACAACCACTTTATTATTTCTAATCTTTGAGTTTGTAAACAATACTTTTAAAGCATCAGCTAACTGTCTCTGGTGAGCATCATCTTCACTGTTAATAACACCATGGGGCGTTCTTTGGCTTCCAAAGTTTTCAAGAGTTGGGTTAGGGGTAGATATTCCTTTTAATTCTACAGCTTTAACAGAATGATTTCCGAAATCAATTCCTACATGGTCTGGCAGTTTACTCATTTTTATTTTTAATACAATTTAGGCAGTATATTCTCTAAAAGAATATCAAAACATGTTAGGAAGTCAATGTAAATTGTATTACAGGACTAAAGAGGTTTGAATCCAACTTCTCTTCTATAATATTCACCTTCACCACCAAATACAAATGATGCAATTGATAGATATCGATTATCATAATGAACAGCCACAGTTGGAAATGTTTGATTATGTGTTAATGATAGGTCTCTAGACATCAAGATACTTGGTGATACACTTCCAAATGATAATAAACTTCCATGTATTAACAGTCCGTCTTTAACTGACTGAGAAGCGTCTGCGGCAGGAATTATAATTTGTCCATCAGTAATCACAAATGCCTCAAGAATATCGTAAACAGGATAGCTACTACCACCTGATTTATATGTTCCATCAGAGATAGTTACATTTCCTCTTGATATGAATATACAACCCTTATCCTCTGAATTCGTTGTAATATCAGCCTCAAGAGTTGATGTTCCTTCAACAAATACTATTGTTCTTACATCACATACAAAACCACTGTTTACTGTTAAATTGCCGCTTACATTAACTACACATGTCTTATTTGTAGTACACGAACTTCCACCACTTGTAATTGCGTTTGAAGTTGTAGCCAGTGTTGCATTACCTGCAAAGTTAACGACATTATAACTTGTTGGTGACTGCGCTACTTTCGCAGCACTTCTGTCATTTAACTCATCAAACCAGTAATTAGCCTTATTACTTCTCTCATTATGGTTTGTCATTCGATAGTTACCTACAGTAGAAGGGTAGAGTAGTGAGCTAATTGTAGCACTACTAACTGACGCTAGTTCTGATGTATAGTCTGCTTCATTTTTAGTAAAACTGAAAGGAGAATTCCAATAGATATCATTACTAAACCCACCAGTTCCAGAAAGAGTAGGTAAATCAAGTGCAATTCCAGCACCACCAAATACAGAACCACCTTTTGTAGCAACCCAAGGAGTTGCCAAGGAGAAGTTAGAGTTTTGAGCTACAGCATAGTTACAAGCATTATCAAATCCAGTCGTATTAAATGTTATTTGACCTCTACTATTATTGTTTAAATCAATTCTATCAGTCCTAGAGGTAAGGGCAGTCTGCCATAGGTGTGTTCCATTATACAAAGCAGATCCTACAGAGCCAGATCCAAATACGTATGAATTTACTCCTGAGGTTAAATCATCAATTTCATCTGGATTTGAAGCGCCAGTTATACTTGCGTCTCCGAATATTTGCTTCATTCCTGAATGGGTATCTGCAAATGACCATGCTACATCTAAAGTGGTACCGTTAACTGTTGTGACACTCAAGCTATTACTAGCAGGGTCAGTTAAATCTAAAATGTATGACTTACCACTGTTATACCATGGAGGAGACACAGAGATTGTATTTCCACCAGAAGGTAGAAAGGAACTAGTTGCATTTGCGGAGGCATAGATTGATGTAGAACCTTGGTTTGCGGTCTCATAGCTACTTATACCACTGGTACTATTATAATACTGGATATCAAATAGTAGTGAAATAGTACTTCCAGCAGTCGAGACACTCACATCATTTATACCTACCATTTTATTCCCACCAGCACCTAATATTTCTGCTCTTAAGCCTGCACCCACTGTGCCCGATTTAATCCAAGTGTATTGCCCACCTTCAACTCCAGGTACATATATATCTGTCCAAGATGAGCCAACTTTTCTAATTAAAATTCCGTAAGACCCATTATTTACTAGTCTTGGGCTACCAGAATCATAAATTTTAGTAATAACGGGGGTAGTAGAGCTACCTTGAGTAAACCAAACTAACAGTGCACTAAATGGATCGGAGGAATTACCTTGGGTATAATCAACTTTTAGTCTATTTTTGTTATTCGCATCTTTTCCCATATACCCAATTCCAGACACACAACCCAAGTCACTTGTATTATCAACATTTGTAATAGTAACAATTGGAGGAACAATTTGACTCCAACATGAAGCAGTTACCGTACTGGTCTCACACGAACTTCCAGAAACATTTCCTGTTCTATAGGAACAACTTGATGGAGTTGAAACCCCACTACCAGTATTATTCGAAACAGTACCTGCTGGACATGAAGGTGTACAGGCAGATTCAGCAGAGCATGTAGGACCTCCACCGCCGCCATCTACTGGACCAGGATCACCACTGCATCTGACAGATCGATATGACGCCTGGCATCCATTTTCGACAGTTGAATAGGCTATACATTGAGTACCGGTCTGACATCTATACTCTTCTTCACGACAAGTAGTAGTACAACCCGCATTTACTTTTCCAATGTCCATTACTGGAACTGGTCCACCACCACCACCACCTCCTCCTCCAGTACATTTAGTAGAACATTTTGTTCTTGTGCATGTATCATAAACTGGAATAGAAGAGGTACATACCTGTGTAAATGCCTTTGTACATGTATTAAGTGATTGGATAGACCCACTACATGCACAATTAACAAAGCTATATGAAATATTAGTTGTAGTACAAGAGCTATCACAATCACCTTGACCAATCGTTGCACCACAAAATTGCTGAGCGTATGAAAAACCTGCCATTAAGCTGTAAGTTAATATAAAGAATGCAAAAATTTTTAAAAAGTACTTCATATTAATCACTAATAATATCTAAATATTTTTCATACGGAACAATAATCCCGTTGAAAGGCTTACTATCATCCCAAAAGTCATCAAGGTTAACTGTATACCTCGATGTTAACTCTGATAACATACAAAAATACAAACCATTCTCATTACAATATTCTTGAGTTAACTCATTTTCCAAAGGTAGATTAGTGAACCCGAGAAATGATATCGCAGTACCTTCGGTAAAAGCTTCTTTAAATTCCGAGAGTTTAAATTGTTGCAATATTGGTTCACCTTTTGCATACTTATTAATACTTGAATAGAAGCCAATAGTATCTACGAATTCTTTATTGAAACGTAATAACGAGACTCCATCCTTGGAATAATCAAACCTCTTAGGGACATTTTCTTTAGAAAGAGATATCAACACTTTCACTTCAGATTCAATTTCACGTGTTGAATTAGTCACACTCAATATAATATATGTATTGCCATCAATTTCCTCGTAACTCTTTATCAAGCCTTGAAATAGTCGCATCTTCCACTGCTGTTTCGTACCTCCGGCCAAATAAGATGATTTCGTAGTAGGGAAGGTGGAAAAGGGCAAATCCTTTCCTACAAACGTTGGTTGTGAATTATCTTTCTTCTGAAGTAAATTTAATAGATCATTTGAATATATAAATCCCAACACAGATAATGTAATTACTGAAGTCAATGCTATTAAAATCTTTAACCATTTTTTGCTAAACATATATAATTTAATATAACTATATTATAGATATTTAGCAATATTTTTCGTTCGGAAATAACTATAGGAATTACAAGTCTCTCATCATTAATTTTTTGAAGTTACAAGCGTAGTACCATTTATTAGCAAATCCAATATCTTCCATAACTCAGATCCTGCTAGTTGAGATCCCGATTGACCGTAATAGTTGAGAATTGATTTCACAAATTCTTCTAAACTTGCTCCAGGAGGTATTACAATAACACCTTGTGTGTGATTAATTTGTTCGGGCAAATTGATTCCCGTTGCACCTTCTGGCACTTCCACTACGAAATGGAATAGTGGAGAGAATCCAAATCTCTCCATTTCATCATTAATTCGAAGAAACTCATCATGATTAACACCAATCGCAATATTTTTGATTACAGAATCATTCACACCTGCGGCTAAATGCTCAGGCAAAACATCATGGCCTGTGTTATACGATCCAGTCACAACACCATTTACTCCAAACATATCAGCAAAGGTCAATTTTCCCGAATCAATATAGTTATGTCCAACGAATATAATTTTCCACCCTGCTTTTTCCAAGGCATTTAATGATTCAATTGGAATATGTTCTGGCAAATATGTCGCTAAAGTAGCTTTATCACTTTCTTCGAAAACTCTTAGAGAAAAAGGCTGGATTCCTTGTAAGGACTCAAGATTTGCAACAGCCTCTTTACCACCCGCGATCTTAAGTATGCTAGCGAAATTTTCAAGCAAATTGATATTATCGCTGGCATCACCGTCATTAGGAGCAATTTTGTCCGAAGAGCTAGAGCTTCTAGTCATAGATACAACATTCGCTGGCATTTCTTCAGAAAGACTGAGAGTAAGCTTCTCTAACTCATCTGTGTCATCAGGAGGTCCTAGCGTATCAGTTGGAGTGACAAATATTGTAGGCTCTAGAGTTGGAGGCTCAGGAGTATGAGTATAAGAAAGAGTAGGCGTAACGTCAGGTAGCTCTGCATTTTCCGTGGCAATTGGGGTATTTAGAATCGCTGCGCTTGTATCTACTGAGCTATTAAATTTCCCGATAATGCTTCTACCTACGGGGGTTTGCGACAGCAATCCTAAAAGAACCAAAGCACCCCCGGCAAGAACGTAATTAAGATTATTTCCAGGTTTATTACTCTTTTGGTGAACACCACTTCTTCGATCCGACCTTGTATTTCCAGAATGTGCAATCTGTGTCATCAAATGCGTAGGTATAACATAAGATTTTTCTCCTACGGGTTCAACAGATCCTCCTTTTGGAGCGTACTTAAAGGCAATAAAGTTTAACCCTCCATCAATATCTTTAAATAAAGCAAAAGGTTCCATTACAAAAGCAGCTTCATTTGAAAAATCAATATCTAAGCCGTTTCGTATAGCAGATCCAACGAAAGCTTTTCCTAGACTTTCCTGCAAATCATGCCCTACCAATCCTAACTCCTCTAACTTATTAACATGAGCCGTCCAATTTCTCTTTATTCTTTCAAGTTCAATACCTTCATCAACAGGAAAAGTACCCTCAATATGCATTTTTACAAGTCCATCAATATCATTACGTATTAGTTGAATAGGATCAAGATCATTTCTATGACTCATCTCAAGAATTCCTAAACCACTTCGCCCTGCAGTTGATGCCATCATTCTATATTTAAAAATATAAATAAGTTATTAAATATTATACAATAACTAAGAAAAAATAACTATAGGGTAGGCAGTAGGGTTCGTTAAATTTTCTTAAGTATTTAAATTTATTTAATACCTAGTATTTTCTTCACCTCACTAATCAAATCTGTATATTCTAATTCTGATTTAATGAGGTATGAGACAGCACCAAGATCAAAAGCTTCTTTAATTACCTTATCACTAGTCATATTGGTAAGAATTACAATAGGAGCATCTCCATACACTTCTTTATCAGATTTAATCGTTCTAAGCACCTCTAAGCCATCCATACCTGGCATCATAAGGTCAAGAAGAATAAGAGAATAATCATCTGGATTTTTCTTTAAAGCTTCTAATCCTTTATATCCATCAGCAGCTTTAACATTCTCAATTTTTGCAGTATTTAACACTTCAGAATATGAATCTAAAAGTGCCACCTCATCTTCAATTATTAATATCTTTTTAATCTCAGCCATTATTGAACTTGTAATATTCCATTTCCATTATATAGTACATAATCAAAGATAGGTAGTGCCCAATCTTGTTGAGGAATCTGTATTTCTTTAGCTCTATATGATCCTGTACAGTTTGCACCAACTTCCATCTTTACCATCTCCCAATCTTTTATACATCCAGGAGTTGTAACAGCAGATTTAATATTCAATGTAGAATTAACAGCTCGAACTCTAATTTCATCTAAGTTATATCCACCAGAAGGAGCAAGAGCAATTCTAATTTCACTTCCTGAAGCAACTGGAGTCCAACTATTTAATAGATTAGAATTAGCTGAACAGTCTGAACCACCGTTATATAAACAATAAGCCGTAGTATCATTATATGAATATGGCTTTAATTCTCCAGCAAATCCATTTACATAATTTCTTCCATAGATCTTTGAAACAGTTAGTGCACCAACAGATGATCCACTTGGCTCAACAGTAAGAACTAATTCGCATGCAAGCGGGTTAGGGGTCTGACCTTTTAATACAAACGACCTAACAGAGTCTGGTCTAATCTCATAATCATCTTCAGCATCAGCAACAGAAGTCTTTATCTCAACTGTAGAGGATGTATCCTGACAATTCTCAAGTCCAACTGTAGCGTCTGATCCAACTCCGACATCTTGTAAAAACGCTTTAACTTGAGTAACACCTGAGGCTTTACATTCACCACCATCTGTAATATCTGTAGCACCATACTCTGCTTGTCCACAAACAGCTTTTAGTTCTGATATTGAAGTACCTCTAACAGCATCAAAAACAGAGTCAGCAAGTTCCAAGGCTTCTGCCGATGATTTCTCATCAACCGTTCTCGCACTATCTTTAAGAACTCTGGAAAGCATAGCCATACCAAGTACAATGGATATTACTAAAACAATCATTACAATTGCTAAAGCTTGAGCTGAATATCTCTTGGCAGTTATCATATATCTAAATTATCAGATTACTACTCCCAGGTCAATTTTTGAGTTGAAACTAGCGCCTGTTTATAATACTCGGGCTTAACATTCTTTGAAAAAGACATATCTCTAATTGATTTCATTGTTAAATCAATAGTTACAAGTTTATTCCCAGATGGAGAAGAGTAGTACCTCATTCCAAATCCACTTGCGTAAACCTCAGAAGAATTTAATATCAATGCATTCTGTTGATATTGCGTATTATTGCTATTAAAACACTCACTTGGGGTTACATTATCAGGATACGATGACTTTACAACATATCCTTTGGTTGGATCTGTACTAAGTGGGAAATATCCAATACATACCCATCTGTGATATCCATTTGGTCTGAAATGCACAACATTTGCTTCAGTTCCTTCAGCTACTGGTGTTGAATATCCAGAAACTAGCCCAGTATCAATTACCTTACCTTGCTCCTCATCAAATGCCCTATTACTGACACTATATAAAACCATATCATCAGTATGAGAATTTCTAATATTTTTTCTTAAAATCTCAATTACAAATTCACTCTCTTGTCTTGAAGTTGTTCGAGCGTTAGTAACTGCAGCTGTTCTAATTAATGTCGTTAATACAACAGAGACTAAAAGCATAACAACAGTAAGAATTACAATGGTAATCAACATCTCAATTAAACTTACACCTTTATACTTTTTTAATTTCATTATTTTTGTACCGTTTTAGTTAACACATAGTATATGTAATCAACAACATCACATGTTTTTTGATCATCACACTTAGATTTTCCAACAACCATTTTCCCAACTACTAATCCACTTGCACTATCCGACTGATTCGTAATACAAAAAACTCTGAAGTATTGATCTCCTAACTCACTTGAAGCTCTACAACTATCTCTTCCACCTGAGTCATAATTACACTTTTGTATTAAATTTCCTGACCCATCACTTACAAACGAAGGATTAGTTTTATCAGCATTAAGTTCAAAACATCCATTTTGATTCCCAGAAATAGGGGGGAAGAGTGTAACCACAGATGTATTATTCTTATCTGCAATATTTCTAACCATTTCACCACCTTCGATAGCAAGCTGCGTCATTTCGTCCGACTGATCATTTTTAGCAAGCTGTTTAATTGTATCAATCGCAACACCAAGAAGAAGAATACTTGCAATTCCAGCAACAATAATTGCAAGAAGCGCTTCGACAAAACCTAATGCTTTATATCTATTGTATTTTTTCATTTTTTACATCTACCTTTCCTGAAATATTTGAAACTGTAATTGTTTTTCGAGTTTTAGTTCTATCACTTTGAATATATATTTTAAAATCGATAGGGGAGGAGACAACTTCACCTTCTGAATTGTAGTTGATGATATTTCCTGCAGTGTCATACATGAATGCTCGACCTGATACAGACTCAAATAGGATGTATGCAGGCCATGATGCACCATCACCTGTTGCGTCATTTGAAGTTGGGAGGTCAACAATGAATCCAGGTATCGATCGATCTCCTGATTCTGGAAGCTTTGATAGCTCAGTACTATTACTTCCTAAATTACAATTCTCTGCATAATCATCAATACTTTGTGGAACAGGGAGGTTTCCATTTTGTGAGCTTACATTAATCGATTCATCAAAGTTTGGAAAGTCAGACCTTGTTCTAGCATTTCCATACTCAGGAAATTGAGAGCACCACTTAAACAATCTAAATTTTCCATCAGTTTTAGTTGAGCTAAAATCAATACCAACACCATATATCCATTTATCACCCTGATTTCGTTCTAAGAAAAGTGCTGCTCTTTGGGTATCTCTAAATTCCTGTGATATTGATAACACCTTCTCATTCATAGTTATTGCGTCTTTCATACCATAGAAAGAGGAAAAACCGATGGAGGCTATAATTACAAAGATAGCTAATACTATTAGCATTTCAATTAGTGTGTACGCATTGTAACTTTTATGGGCAGTCATTGTATTTAATCTATCACAATCTACTCATCAAAAAAAGATTCCCACTTACTACCTTTAAATCTCTTTTTCAGTTCATCATAGTTTTCAATTGAGTCACGTATTGAACTACTTCTTTGTTTAAATGTACTAGGTGCTAACTTTTGTATTTCTATTCCTAAAAACTTCTGTACTTCATTCATTACTTTATTTGCATCTTTTTCCAAATCCTCATATACGATTTCATGAACTTTATGGTTTTTTAGTTTAACTCTATATTCTTGTTCCAGTCTTTTAGTCCATTGGAAATCTTTTACAGCTTCTGAATATGGGATGTTAAACTGAATATTCTTCTCACTTGATCCTTTAGTGTTTGCCCATTTATCACTTACACCCGCCTTATATCTTGAAAGAAGAGTATTTAACATATTCTTTCTTGTTATATGTAATACCTTAATACTCCTATCATTTAGTATTCTTTTCCAAAGCTTCTGATTTTGTCCTTTATGACTATGGTAATAGAAGATTTTAAATCCAACAGCTTTAAACTTTTTAGGGTATCCATACCAAACATTAGTATCTAAGTACTTTAGAGCGTCATACTTATTCTGATCTTCTCTATCTGAACCTCTGAAGAGTTCACCATAGCAGACAATATCAGTATGTGAGTTAAGAAGTCCTTTTAGGAAATTTGACCCTGTTCTTGATCTACCTAATATTATGAATTTTTGATAGTTCTTCTCTTTCTTTATTAATCCAACTCTCCCAATATACTTATTCAAATATACAGGTAGCCATTTCTTAATTTTAGAGTATAGATCTTTAATTACTTTCTTATTCATTCTCTAAAGTATCATAGAAATTAGTAACTCTCCAAGTATTGCGTTGAGAACAAAAGCTAAGAATATAAATGGGACAAGGGGAATAGTAGCTTTCAATAAATCCTTTTTATACACCACCAACCCAATTGAATATATTCCAGAGATATACAATAGGAGTAATAGGAAAGAAATGAATTGAGAGAAGGGGAGAATCATCGAGATAGAGAGGACTACAAGGAAATCTCCAAATCCCATCTTTTCTCCGACATCTTTTCCATATCTAATTCGTATAAATATGTACAGTATTACCGAGAGACATAGAAAGGATAATAGGGAAGTGTAGTTTGAGAAGTTAAAAGCAAAGAAAACGATTGATATACCAAGAAGTATTTGTGTCGTTAATTGTGGAATGCTTTTGCTTAAAATATCTGAAAAGGTAAGCATAAATAGAATGCTTAAGATAAGAAGATGGAATGGATTTTGAAAGAATTGATATACAATTACATAGCTAACTCCAAGAACAAACTCAGAGATAGGGTAGTATGCATTAACTTTCGTTTTACATTTAAAACATTTACCTCTTTGAATAATCCAAGATAGGATTGGAATCAGTTCATACCACTCTAATTCCTTTTTACAATTTTCACAGTGTGAGCGCGTAAATAACAGAGTTTTAATATCATATCCATTCTCAGTCCTATACACTAAAGCATTTAGAAAACTAGCGAGAATTACACCACTACCAAAGAGTATAAAATATTCCATATTTAATAATACATAAAAAAAGGGGCAATTGCTTGCCCCTTTCCAAATTCAATTAAGATCAATCCCAAGAGTTTGTATCTGCATCCCAATCTTGCGCTACAACTTCACTACTTGATCGAACAGAAGTATTAAATGATGTTGCGTCCATATCTTTAGTAGAAGCTTTTGTAGTTACATCACCAGGTAGAACTCCAAATCCGTTTCCTTGGCAATATCCACCTAATTGCTGTACATCATCAAGTCCACCAAATGTGACACATACTAATACACTCTGACCATCACCTGAAGCTGTATAGTAGAAAGTAGCATCTCCACCACCGTCAAATGACTTAGAATCTAAATATTCCTCTAGCGCACCACCTGTACCTAAAGCTGTACTCCAGCTACCAAATGTAGCGTTGTCAGGGAATTCTCTATTATCAGCATAGAAAGCTTGTAATCCTTGATATAGCTGATCAGCAGCATTTTGGTGCTGTACTCTGTTTGCTCTTTGAATTGCAAATCTACCAGCAGCAATACCCATTGTCATAAGAATGATGAGGATACCCATCACGACCAACATTTCTACGAGTGTAAAACCTTGAAACCTTTTCATATCTATTTTAAGCAGTTTATAATTAATTTACATATACAATCTACATCAGCGAATTATTGGTGTCAACATTAACCAACAACACCTGAAAGATTGAACATCGGCATATATACAGAGAGTGCAATAAAGGCTATAACACCACCCATTAGTAGCAACATTAATGGCTCCATAAGGGTAGTTAAATTACTTGTTGCAGCTTCAACTTCATCGTTATAATAAACAGATACTCTTTCGAGTACTTTATCCAATTCTCCTGACTCTTCACCAACCGCAATCATTTGACTAATAATCATTGGAAATACTGTGGCTCTTGCAATTGGGAGAGCTAGTGGTACACCTTTTTCAACTTCTTTTGCAGCCTGAAGAACTGCTTCTTTAAATACAATATTTGTTAGCGATCCACCCGTTAATTCCAACGCTTTAACAATTGATAATCCACTCTTTAGGAGGAGTGAGAGTATTCTTGTAAACTGAGCAATTTGCATTTTAACTATAATCGCGCCAAAAATTGGGATTTTTAATATCATTCTATTTACAAAAGCTTTTCCATTTGGAGATTCAACATATGATTTTGTAACAATTGATATTATTCCAACTACAATTATTACTAACCACCAATACCCTAAGAAGAAGTTACTCATATTAATCATAACCTGAGTAATCATTGGAAGTTCTGCATCAAATTCTCCGTAAATATCAGCCATCGCTGGGATAAGGACAAACATCATAAGAAGGATAACACCAATAATAACCAGGAAGATAATTGCAGGATAAATCATAGCTCCTCGTATTTTATCTCCTAACTTCTTTTGCGCTTCAAGTTCTAACGCTAATCGTTCTAAAATTGTTTCTAAGTTTCCACTTTCTTCACCAGCCTCAAGTAGATTGAGGGTAATATCATCAAATACCTTATTGCTCTTTTTAAACGCTTCTGCTAATCCTTTACCACCTTGAACATCACTTAAGACATTTGAAAGTGTTCTCTTAAAGAGTGGGTTAGTAGCTTGAGCTTCAAGTATTTGCAATGCTTGAGTTAGTGCTATACCAGCACTAATCATTGTTGCTAACTGTCTCATGAATACTACCTTATCCTTAATTGGGACTCCTCCGATGTTAATTTCACTTAACTTGTCCATTGAAAACCCTAACTCTTCTTCGATTCTAATGACAACAAGTCCTTTTGCTTTGAGAGATTCAGCAACAGCTTGAGCTGCGCGTGCTTCTGTCTTTCCGTTTACTTCTTTTCCATCTTTATCACGAGCAAAATACTTATATGTTTGCATTGTTAACTCTTTAGTAATCTAACTACTTCTTCAGGATGTACAGCATACTCCTGAGCTTTTTCCATAGTAATCAATCCTTCTCGAACAAGCTTTACTAATGATTGCTCAAGAGAGACCATACCTATATCTGAACTTGTTCTAATTACGTTATCGATTTGATGTGTTTTACCTTCTCTAATCAAGTTCCTAACAGCTGGATTACCCAACATTATTTCAGAAACAGCTCTTCGACCACCGCCATCAATAGGAATTAATCTTTGAGCTATTACTACCTCTAAGATATTTGCCAATTGTGTTCTAATCTGAGCTTGTTGATTTTCTGGGAACACGTCAATGATTCTATCTACAGTTTGTGCTGCACTGTTTGTGTGGAGTGTTGCAAAAACTAAGTGTCCAGTTTCAGCAAGAGTAATGGTAGAAGCAATAGTCTCGTAATCTCTCATTTCTCCGACAAGAATTACATCTGGATCTTGTCTTAATGCACTCTTAAGCGCAACAGTCCAAGAGTGAGTATCATCATGCATTTCTCGTTGATCAATTACAGCTTTTTCAGGTTTAAACATATACTCAATTGGATCTTCAATTGTAATCATGTGAACCGATCTTGTTAAGTTTACAGCCTGAAGCATTGCGGCAAGTGTTGTACTTTTTCCGTGTCCTGTTGGACCAGTTACAAGTACTAATCCTTGTCCCATTCGAATGATTTGGTTATATAACGGAGGTAGCATTAATTCCTCAACAGTTCGTATCTTTGAAGGGATCAATCGGAATGCGGCAGTTAGATTACCTTTTGAGTAGTAAGCATTGATTCTAAATCTTGCATCAGCATTGTGAAGAGGTGAGTAAGCAAGATCAACTTCTCGGTTTACTTCCAACAACTCTTTCTTTTGATCAGAAAGTACAGGCATAATTAGCTCTTCAGAGTTTGTAGGAGATACAATATGTTCATTAACAGCAATTAAGCTTCCATCAATTCTAATCATTACTGGATAACCTACAGAGATTTGAATATCTGAAGCATTTCGCTCAATTGCAATATCCATTATTTTATTAATACTCATTGGATATTTACTACCTGCTGAAGCTACTTCTACAGCACTTGCATCAACCATATCATTATTATTTTCATCAAGTACAACACTGTTTGTAGGAGTTGTAATTACATTTTGTTGAGATGGTTTTTCAACTACTTCTGGAAACATTTGTTCCAAGGTTGATGATGGCGCAGTAACAGGAGCAGGCGTTAATTGTTCAGTCTGAGTCATTGGATCTAAATTACCTACAACTGGTAACTCAGGTACGGCTTGAACTAAAGTTGTATCAACAGGAGCATTTAAAGGTTGGGAAAGAGGAATATTCTCAAGTGGGTTTTCAACCTTAACCTCATCTACAACTGGCATTACAGTAGGTTCAACCACAGGTTGAGTACTTAAATCCATAGCAGGCGTTTCAGGTAATGGAGAAGGAGATACTGCTTCAGAGGGAGTGTTTAATACTTCAGGTGCAACTGTTGGAGCTACTATTGCTGGCTCATCTAACTTCGCTTCTTCTTTCTTTTCAGGAACTTCCTCTACTAATTCTTCCCTAAGTTTTGCTAATTTCTTAGCTAGCGCTTGTAGAGGGCTTAAATGCTCTTCTGGTTCTTCCTTTACTTCAGCTTTAACATCTACAACAGGCTCATCTTTGACAACTTCCATTGGTACAGGCATATCAGCCATAGGTTTGTCAGATGGGGTAGGTACAACAACAGGATCAGTTGAAGCTTGTGCTGGATCAGGAACAAGTAATGATGGGTCACCAGCAACAGGAGCTGGGCCTTCAATAACCATACCTCTAATATCACTTCCATTTGAAATTTGTGTACCTTGATCAACTGGTGTATCTGTAGGAACAGGAATAACTGGGGTAGGGGTTACAGGTTGGTTTTGCGGTGGGAAATTACTTGTAGGCGTAGTATTTGTTTGTGGGTACGCAAAAGCACTTAATGGATCATTTGTTTGGGCAGTCATATCATAGATTCAATATATTATTCCATTGTAAATTACTATATTTACCAATACAACGCTAGACCTATATATATTTAGTATGGTAGATTGTATAACATAGCAATAACACGAAATCATAATCAAAATGATCCGTTTAGGGGTGAAAGACTCTATAGTACTATCACCCACGACAAATCACCCAGAGCATCAAGAGGAGCAAACGGCATAAAAGAAACTATTTCAAGTATTTTAGGGTGGGGAAGTGGGAAAAAAGTACATGGGGTAGAACTTGGCAAAAGAACAAGTTTAGAAGCAATCTTTCAAGAAAAAAGAATTAGAGTTCAATGGAATGCAGAAATATACCCCGCATCAATATTTGTACATACTGGCGTAGATGAAATTCATGCCAAATTACCAGCAAGAGGGCCGACTTCTGTTAAAGTTAACAACCTAGATGTAGTTCAAGAAGATGTTCACACTTGGCTTGAGAAAGCGGCAGAAATTCTAGAGTTCTTTGAAGCTGGTTTAGAAGATGGCGAAATTATTCCTTGCTAACCCTTAATACTTCTTCAATGGTAGTTATACCCTCAAGCGCTTTTAGATAACCATCTTGCATAATAGTTACCATTCCATCTTCCATAGCAACTTTCTCAACTTCTGCACTTGGAACGTTTTCCATCATCATTCTTCCAATTTTCTCTGTTACAGGCAAAACTTCAAAGATTCCGACTCTCCCTTTATATCCACTATCCCCACATCGCTGACACCCTTTTCCTCTGTAAAGATATACAACATCTTCACCGTTTGGTCCTTTTTCAGGTGCTTTAAGAGCTAGTTTTTCTTCCTCTGGTTTTGAGAGATTTGCCGTTACTAATTTCTTCATATAGTCAACGACATCAAAGTTCTTAATTGAAGAAAGAGTTTGTTTAACATCATCAAAAAGTTCAGGAGTAATAGGGTGTGCTTCTAAACAGTATCTACATACTCTTCTTGGCAATCTTTGCGCAATAACACATCGCAATGTAGAAGAGAGAAGGTATGGTTCAATACCCATATCGAGAAGTCTAGGTACAGCAGCTGAAGCACTATTGGTGTGCAAAGTAGATAGAACTAAGTGACCTGTAAGGGAAGCCTGTACAGCTAACTGTGCAGTTTCCTGGTCTCGGATTTCTCCAACCATCACTACATTTGGGTCTTGTCGAAGTATCGCTCTTAATCCTTTTGCAAATGTTAGTCCAACATCTGCTCTAACTTGAACCTGATTTACCCCAGGTATTCTGATTTCAACAGGATCTTCAAGTGTAATGA
>JACCDN010249860.1_pt1 | contig 84033 bp, 79 predicted proteins | sample 7441691 | NCBI WGS metagenome assembly JACCDN01 (sample SAMN15323439, study PRJNA562643) | freshwater metagenome | isolation source: river surface water | place: USA:Blue River Watershed | collected 2017-08-16
TGGCGGAGAGGCAGGGATTCGAACCCTGGGAGGGGGTAAACCCTCAACGGTTTTCAAGACCGCCGCTTTAAACCGCTCAGCCACCTCTCCAAACGGGGCTATTATACCCTAAGACCTCTTTTACAGGAATAACTTAAGATAGCCATCTTTAGCCTTTGAAGCCATATGTAAAACCTGAATATCGAGGGTGCGCTTATTCTGATAATCATTGGCTTTAAGCACAAAAACCACGCGATAGGATTGGCCAACGGCTACAGGTAAGGGATCATCCTTGGCATTTTTGCACTTAAACCAAATACCATTGAATAGTCTATTGTCAGATACGAGACTCAGGCGTGCATGCGTACCATCCCCTATCATTCGGATCGTTTTGAGTTCTGCATAGAGTTCAAAAACAGGCGAATCAAACTCCCGCCCAAAGGGTTCCAAAACGTTTAATCCATCCAAAAAGGCTAGATTCAGATCCTGTGCTTCCAGCAAACCATCGGTCCAGAGTACAGGCCCCAGATCGGAAGCGCTAAGCTGTCTACCGCAAACTTCTTCAAAAGCCTCGGCAAACAAAGCGAGCTGATCCCTATCGAAACTTAAACCACCCGCAGCCCGATGCCCACCAAAGGCTTTCAGCAATGTAGGATGCCGATCGGCAACCGCTTGCAGCGCTTCACGTACATGAAAGCCCTCAATCCCACGTACTGAACCACTGACACGATGCGGATCGCTCTGTGTAGGTGCTAAAAAAACAGTAGGTCTACCAAATAGATCTTTCAGACGACTGGCCGCAATCCCATGCACACCGGTATGCCCGTCTTCCAAATAAATACACAAACTTTTTCGCTGTGCACGGACTTGTTTTTTGGCTTCGATAAGCCCCCCATCGATAATCGTTTGTTGAATTTTTTTGCGCTGTGCATTTTGATCTTCTAAAAGCAATAGACTTTGCATCGCATCAGAATCATCATTCATCACTAAAAATGCCACCGAACTTAAGGCATCGGACAAACGTCCATCGCTATTAAGCAGCGGTGCCACTTTAAAGCCTAGATCTTCGGCTGTGAGCGGTTTGGGATAGCGACTTTTGATGGCACGCCAACAAGCACGTCTGCCCTGCTCAATCAAAGGCAATCCATAAGAGACCACAATACGGTTATTAATACTGCGTGCAATACTGACACAATCAGCCACGGTACCGACCGCTACAAAATCTAAGGAATGACTTAAAGTCGGCGTGCTGATCGGAAGATACCCTAATTGTATTAAACGCTGTCGGGTAGCTGCCATTAATAACCAAGCGACCATACAACCCGCAATATAGGGATCGCCATAGGCACAATCGATACGGGTGGGGTTTAAACAAGCGTAGGCACTTATCGGAATGCCTTCTTTGGGAATTGCATGATGATCACTCACAATCACATCCATCCCAAGGGCTTTTAATTGTTTAATTCTGGGTTCATCCGAAGAACCGTTATCGGCGGTAATAAGTAACTGTGGTATGGGTGTGGAAGCCATAATACGATTGGCCACCGATTGTGATAATCCATAACCCTCTGTCAGGCGATGTCCAATATAGGATTGTATTTTCTCAGGTGGATGCCGAAAAACATTCAACAAATTATCATATAAAACGGCATGGGCACTTTGACCATCACAATCATGATCTGTTTCGATCCCAATGGTTTGTTTTTCGATAATGGCCTGCGCTACACGTTCGGAAGCCTTTTGCATATCGGCCATGGCCATGGGTGAGGACAATTGTCTAAGCGTGGGTGTAAGCGCTGCCCTAATCGAAGTCTGCTTAGCCAAAGCACGGGCGGAAACAATTTTAGCAATCATAGGATCTAAGCCCTCCGCGAGGGCCTGTGCTTCAACCAAGGGATCACGTATTTTTGTTTTTATAATTGGGGTAGGTAACTCATTAATATCTGCCAGCATTGTTCCTACCTTAAAAACGCTTACTATAGCATCAGAGCCCCGCTTAGAGGATACTATTCCCATGGAATTAATACGTGATCCAGACAGCGCATACTATGTGATCAAAAGTTATCAGGCCGGTCGCATTCGCATTCATGATACAACTTATGATTGCCCTGTTATTGTTTTAGCGCACCACTTAATAGCCCCTTGGCATATACCCTCTTTTGAGGCATTGTCTGCACAGCATTTTGAGGCCTTAATCGCGTTGTCACCCCAGATTGTTTTGCTAGGCACCGGTCTGAAGACCCAATGGCCGCCTTTGCATATTTTTGAAGGATTCATAGCCCATGGGATTGCTTTCGAGGTTATGAACAGCGCTGCAGCTTGTAGGACCTACCGTGTACTTATTGCTGAGGGCAAACAGGTTGCAGCCGCATTATTCCCCTAAAATAGTTTTTGAAGCGTGTACGCGAGAATCTATAAAAAAAATGCTCTAAACGACTATCTTAAACCGCATCATTTTGATAACCTAGTACGCTAGATGGCGTTATTGGTTTTATGTCTAGAAGGAAATAAAGACATGAAAAAAATCTTAGAATTGGATCCCTCGATTGAATGGGACCCAGACTATCTTGCTTGGAAAATAAAACTGTTAAAGCTCAAAAAAGAAAATGAAGCGATGCGCTCTTATTTTGAGAAAATTATTGATATCGCCCCAGGACACCTCTATTGGAAAAATAAAGAAGGTGTCTATTTGGGTTGCAATCTCTTTATGGTTCATTTTTACCATTTCGATTCAAAAATGGCTATAATTGGTAAAACTGATGAAGAACTGTGGCCACACTGTGCCAAAGCCCTGCGAGAAAATGATCGCAAAGTGATGGAAACAGGCGAAACCATTATTTTTGAAGAAAATGTTCAGGGATCGACGAATCGATCGGTTAAAATGCCTCTGCGAGATGAGGAGGAATCGATTATTGGAGTCATCGGTAATTCCGTTGATATCAGTGATTTGAAAAAAATACAACGAGAACTGATTGAAGCCCGAGAAATTGCTGAAGCCGCCAGAATGATCGCTAAGAATAAATTCTCTTTCTTTAAACCGACCAAAGAACGATCTTAAGAACCTTTTTTTCTAGGTCTAATGGGTCGATAGTGCGGTTCCCAAAAAGTAGCTTTCACCGCTTCTTCAAGGGAAATCCCCGCCTCTAAGTCTGACAGCCCTTCTTGCTGTGCCGTTTTTCCAACGGCAATTGCCATCTGATACGCCACTTCACGCAAAGCCTTCAAAGGGGGTAATAAGGAATCATAGGCTCCCAGGGGAGATAAGCGACTGAGGGCTTCACACGCTGTCCATAACATATTGTCGCTTAAATAGCGGGCTTTTGAAGCAATCACCCCTAAACCAATACCAGGGAAAGCAAAAAAATTGTTGCATTGTGCAATCAAAGGCGTAGACACTGGAAAAGGGCTGCCAGTGGCAATCAGTGCATGCCCTTGTGTCCATGCTAATAAATCAGAGGGCTTCGCTTCTGATTGTTCTGTAGGATTGGATAAAGGAAAAATAATAGGACGTGCATGCTCGGCGGCCATACCACGAATGATTGATTCAGTAAAGGCCCCGCCTAAGGTTGAGCAGCCTATTAAAACACTGGGTTTTATGCGGTGCATCACCGATTCAAACGATTGTTTAGGACTGCCGGTCTTAAGATAAGGTTTATGAAAGGGCTGAATGTCGCTACTTTGATCGGTTAAAAGCCCCTGGCGATCCACCAACCAAATCTTTTGTTCAGCCGCATGCGCAGTACTGCCCTCTCGTATCATGCCATCTTTAATACGATCGGCAATACCGACCCCTGCTGTACCCGCCCCTAAAATAACCACACGTTGATCACAAAGCTTAGCCTCTATCCGTTGCATGGCGGTTAATAAGGCGGCCATTGCCACCACAGAAGTACCTTGCAGATCCCCATTGAAGGTACAAAGTTTATTTTTGTATTGTTCTAAAATTCTACGGGCATTGTCGCGTCCGAAATCTTCCCAGTGTAAAAAAGCATCCGGAATCTGTTGTTTAAAAGCACCGACAAATTTTTCAATAAAACGATCATAATCTTTCCCCTGAATTCTGGGATGCCGCCATCCCAAATAAAAAGGATCGTTTAACAAGGTTTCATTATTGGTTCCAACATCTAAAATAATGGGTAAGGTATGATAGGGATCGATCCCCCCCAAACTATAAAGGGCAAGCTTAGCGATAGGGATGTGAATAGCACCCGCCCCTTGATCGCCAATACCCAAAACACGCTCTCCATCGGTGACAACCACAACACGAATGTTTGGATGTGTTCGGTTTTCAAAAATACTATCGATCTTGTCTTGATCAGGGTACGCTATATAAAGACCACGGGGTTGACGAAATTCTCGATGAAAGAGTCTGACTGCTTCTCCCACAACCGGCGTATAAATAATGGGTACCATTTCAACGGAATGTTCAATAATCAAACGATAAAATAATATCTCGTTTTTATCGTGTAAATTATTAAGATAAACATATTTTTGTAAATCGCTGTCATATTGCACATATTGTGCATACGCTCTTATCAGTTGTTCTTCGATGGTTTCTATACTAAAGGGCAGTTTTCCGATTAAATCTAAAGACATTCTTTCATCGTGACTAAAAGCAGTGCCCTTATTAAGCAATCCGCTGAGCAATAATGCTTTGCCACGCAGCTCAGTTTCTATCCACTCTGCCTTTGTCTTAGGGTCTTGATGATAGTCGTATTCTAACATAGGATTATTTACACTATTTTTTCACAATCAATCACACAGGTTACTTCATTACCTTTTTCGGAATAACGAAGCGCTTTAAAGGAAAAATGTTTGGCCACCAAAATACCTCGTCCGTGTTGACGTAATTTGTTTTCAGTATTAAATGTCTGGTATTTTCTCCAATCAAAGCCTTTGCCTTGATCGGTCACCACCAACGTTATTTCACTTTGCACCCTTTTAAAATGCACGCTCACCCATTGCTCTCTGTGTTCAGGCAACTTTAAACGTCTATTTATTTCGTCTAACCATTCATCCGCCAGGTGCAATGCCGATTTTTCTTCAAAGGTAATACCTAAATTACCATGTTCCAAAGCATTGACCAATATTTCCGTAATACCCAATAGGGCCAATCGTGCATTAGGACAGGCCTCTGCTAAAAAATCAGCTAAAGCATAGGCCTCCTCTAAATCATGAAATTGAAACAAGCCTTCTTTTAATAAGGAAGCAACCTTAGGCAGTGTTTTCTTCGGTAGGCTATCACTCACGTACATTTTTCTTCAGATCCTTCATAGAAGCCATGAGTGTTTTTTGACTCGGAATATAGCGCATGTAGCGCGCCATATTCGATTTTCCACCTAACATTTCTTGATAAACTGCGGTGTAAATTAAAATATTTTTTACATAGTCACGGCTTTCCTTATAAGGGATTGTTTCAATCCACAGATCGGCTGCCATATCATAGGTTGGTAGCCATTGACGAATACGACCTGGACCTGCATTGTAAGCGACCGTGGCAAGAATAGAATTGTCCTGGTGCTTTTCAAGCATCATTTTTAAATAACCACTACCCAGCTGTATATTGGTATGGGGTTCTAATAAAGTGGATTCTCCCGCAAAAGCCAGATTTCTTTTTTGAGCAACCATCTGTGCGGTGCTTGGAATAAGCTGCATCACACCCAGCGCACCTGCGGTCGATTTTGCATGCGATACAAAAGCACTTTCTTGGCGGGCAACCGCTAAAATCCAAGCCGGATCAATTTTATTGCGTTGTGCTTCTTCAAAAATTTTTACGCCATACACAATCGGAAAACGCAACGATAAATCATCTTGATGGTTCGCGGCGGCCAGCGCTAAAATAGACCAATTAGGCTGCTCCCAGCGTAGCGCTAGAAAAGCTGCAGCATGTTTTTCTTGATCACTCATACGACGTGTTTCATGGCGCCACTGTGCACGCGCTTTGTCATGACGCTTTAGAAAATAAAGCTCACGGGATCGAAGGATTGCTGTACGCTTATGCAAGCTGGCCACTAAATCCTTTGAGACCGATAATTTTTGGTGATGAACGGAATAGGGTTTCAATAATTGATGACTGGCTAAAAGTCCATAATAGGATCGCAGGTGTGATAATCTTCCAAAAATCTGCTGGCTAGCCTCCCTATGATTCACCCGTTCTAGCGCACGACCATGCCAATACTGCCATTCTTCCTTTTTTGCTAAATCGGCTGGCAAATGGTTTATCCAATGAATCGCTTGTGGCCAATCTTCTTTAAAAAGTGCCGTGCGCACACGCCACTCATTCACAGCCTCATTCGTGTACATCGCGGGTACGCGGCTAAGCCATTTCTCAGCATCAGGGTGTTTGTCTGCAGCATAACGCAGACCAATAGCACGCACGACCAAACCCCAATGACGTTCTGTAAAAGGATACTGTGTACTTATCTGCTGCCAAATACGAATAGCGTTCGAAGGGTTATTGTTGGCAATTAAAGAAACACCATCCACCAGCATTTCTAAATGTGCCGGATGTTTAGACTGAAAGTGTTGTGCTTGGGTCACAAGCATGGGGTTATGACGAACCCTCATCCATAATTCAACCAAGGCCATTTCGGAACGTTGTAAATGAATACGCATTTTACGTGCGAGTGTGTTTTTCCCTTCTTGTATGAGTAATTTAACCCGTTGCCACGCCATAGGGCGTGTCACACGCCCACTTTTTTCAAAAACCTCAAAGACTGCCTCACAACTTTTAGGCACCCCTTTGCCACGCATCCAGAGTGTGGCAATCTGCTTAAAAACGATAGCGGGGTCTTTACCCGTCTGTAGCGAAGCCCATAAATAATGGCATTGTAAAGAAAGATCCTCGGTAGGCTCATAGGCACTTAAAAAGGCCTGCCAATTTTCTTGTTTTGCTTTCTGTTGTAGCCAGCGTACTCTTAATTGTTCAGCCAAAGGTGTGTAGGCGTATTTTTGTAAATAATCATAAAAAACCGCTGGACTTAAGGTTGCAAGATTTTGTTCATACTCTGCATAGAGCAAGTCAGCTAATAAAGGGTAATGACTTAGGCGTTTTTTGAGTGGATGATACCGATCCCAGTCTCGTTGATGAAGACTTCTTTCGGCTTCTATGAATAGGGCTCGTTCTGATCGCCAGGTTGATTCCGTGGTGGCATGACTGGTATTGATGAACACCAAAGAGTGACCCACAACCAAACACATTAATATTTTTTTAACCAACATCGATCAATCTCGCCCCAAAACATCTTTCACCGCTATTATATAAGAGCATAGTGTAGAAATAGGTAGATGCCCAAATAGTCAACAAGGGTTATTATAGCAAGATTAAGAGGGGTTTTATGTATTATCAAAATATTGTTGTTCCCACAGAAGGTAGCGCCATTACCCTGAATAAAATGGGTAAGCTTGCGGTTCCCCATCGTCCCATTATTCCTTACATAGAGGGTGATGGCATTGGTGTGGATATCACACCTGCGATGCAACAGGTTGTGGATGCAGCTGTTCTGAAGGCTTATGAGGGTAAGCGGGCGATTGCATGGATGGAAATTTATGCCGGTGAAAAGGCCACACAATACTACGATGCAACGACTTTTCTACCCGAAGAGACCCTCCATGCCCTTAAACGGTTTTTAGTGGCTATCAAAGGTCCTCTCACAACCCCCGTCGGAGGCGGGATCCGATCCATCAACGTAAGTTTGCGTCAGCAATTAGATTTATACACCTGTTTAAGACCCATACGATACTTAGAAGGCACCCCGAGTCCTGTCAAAGAACCCGAGGCTGTGGATATGGTCATCTTTAGAGAAAATGCGGAAGATATTTATGCGGGCATTGAATGGTCCGCGGATAGCCTAGAGGCTAAACAGGTCATTCAATTTTTGCAAGAAACCATGCATGTCACACAGATCCGCTTTCCAGACCATTGTGGTATTGGCATTAAACCCGTGTCTAAAAACGGCAGTAGGCGCTTAATACGTCAAGCCATACAATATGCCATTGATCACGGTTGCCCTACAGTGACCCTGGTGCATAAGGGTAATATTATGAAATTTACGGAAGGGGCCTTTAAAGAATGGGGTTATGAGCTGGCCCGAGAAGCCTTTGGTGCAACCCCGCTAGAAGGGGGACCTTGGCATACACTACGCAATCCTAAAAATGGCCAAACTATCGTGATAAACGATATGATTGCCGATGCTTTTTTTCAACAAATTTTATTACGCCCCAGAGAATTTAGCGTGATTGCAACCCTTAACTTGAATGGCGATTATTTATCGGATGCATTAGCCGCACAAGTAGGTGGTATCGGTATGGCACCCGGCGCTAATCTGTCGGATAGTATTGCCTTATTTGAGGCTACCCATGGAACAGCCCCTAAACATGCAGGCCTTAACCGTGCGAATCCTAGCTCCCTTATTCTTTCAGCACAGATGATGCTCTTACATATGGGCTGGGATGAGGCCGCTCATCGCATCATGCGTGCGATGGAAGCGACTATTCTAGCAAAAACCGTTACTTATGATCTGGAACGTCTTATGAAAGGCGCTACCCTATTAAGTACTTCTGCTTTTGCGGCAGCGGTTATTGCCCATTTATAGCAATATTCATAGCATGCAGACCCTTGGGCCCTTTTTCGACTTCAAATAAAACACTTTGACCTGTTTTCAGGCTTTTATACCCTTCCATGAGAATCGCAGAAAAATGGGCAAAAATGTCTTCGCCACCGTCAATGGGGCATATAAAGCCAAAGCCCTTCTGATTATTAAACCATTTAACAATACCTTCAGTTGCCATGCCATCCTTCCCTACACAATGACTATTTATTAATGTTGACCCTATTGATAGACCTGTCAAGTTTTGGGATTCTATAGATGTCGATGCGTCTTTTTGAAAATGAAGCACTTCATTAAATATTGACTACCATTGAAGTATGGCCCATTGAAAGAATGGGGCCTAAGAATATTGGATGATTGACCCTCTAGATAAAACCAAGGAGATTGGACCTTATGTTGAGTAAAGAATTGGAAACCACTCTCAATCTTACCTTTAAAAATGCACGGGATAAACAACATGAATTTATGACGGTAGAACATTTACTTTTAAGCTTGCTGGATAATGCAACAGCTTTTGATATTTTGAAGGCCTGTCGTGGCAATATAGAAAATCTACGACTAAATCTCGTGGCTTTTATCGATGAAACCACCCCTCTCATTCCCGCCCATGAGGTGCATCGTGAAATCCAGCCTACCTTAGCCTTTCAGCGTGTCTTACAACGCGCTGTGTTCCATGTACAATCATCGGGCAAAGAAGAAGTCACGGGTGCCAATGTGCTTGCGGCTATCTTTAGCGAACAAGATAGCCAAGCTGTTTATTTCTTAAAAAAAGAAAATATTCATCGCATAGATGTCTTAAACCATATAGCAAAAGGTATTCATCGTTTTGAAGAACCGATGGATTTAGACATTAATCCTATACAAGAAGAAGAAAATGCACCCGATGCGGTGGCAAGAAGTCCTTTAGAAAGCTATGCGATTAATTTAAATCATCAAGCGAAAATGGGTAAAATTGATCCGCTCGTGGGTCGGGATGATGAAATTAACAGAACCATTCAAATTCTTTGTCGCAGACGCAAAAATAATCCTTTATTTGTGGGTGAGGCGGGCGTTGGTAAAACAGCCATCGTAGAAGGTTTGGCCAAAGCCGTTGTCGAAGGTGCTGTGCCCGATGCGATTAAAAACAGTACTATTTATTCGCTCGATTTGGGAGCCTTATTAGCAGGCACTAAATACAGAGGCGATTTTGAAAAACGCTTTAAGGCGCTTTTACAACAATTAAAACGGGAAACAGGTGCTATTTTATTTATCGATGAAATCCATACGATCATTGGCGCAGGTGCTGCCTCAGGGGGTGTGATGGATGCTTCTAATCTTCTCAAACCCCTCTTGGCATCGAGTGATTTAAAGTGTATAGGCTCCACCACTTTTCAAGAATACCGAGGCATTTTCGAAAAAGATCGTGCACTGGTTCGACGTTTTCAAAAAGTCGATGTCGTCGAACCTTCTGTCGAACAAACGGTCGGCATACTCAAAGGACTCAAAGAGCGTTTTGAAAGTTATCATGGCGTTAAATATTCCTGTGCCGCACTACGTGCCGCGGCTGAAATGGCCAACCGCTATATCTCCGATCGCTTTTTACCCGACAAAGCCATTGATATCGTTGACGAAGCGGGTTCTTACCAACGATTACTGGCACCCAACAAACGCAAAAAAATGATTAATGTATCTGATATGGAACGTATTGTTGCAAAAATGGCACGGATCCCCGAGCGATCGGTATCTGTCTCAGACAAAACGGTCCTACGTCATTTAGAACGTGATTTAAAGTTGGTTATTTTTGGCCAAGATGAAGCGGTGTCGGTATTGGCAGATGCTATAAAAATGGGCCGATCGGGCCTGGCCGATCCTGAAAAACCCGTAGCTTCTTTTCTTTTTGCAGGCCCAACAGGCACGGGCAAAACCGAAGTCACAAGGCAACTGGCGTTGCTAATGGGTATTGATCTGGTACGTTTTGATATGTCCGAATACATGGAAAACCATACGGTCTCGCGTCTTATTGGTGCACCACCGGGTTATGTGGGTTTTGAGAAAGGTGGTTTGTTAACCGATGAAGTGAATAAACATCCCCATTGTGTGCTTCTGCTCGATGAAATCGAAAAAGCGCATTCCGATGTTTACAATCTACTGCTACAAGTAATGGACCATGGTTTTCTGACCGATAGTAATGGACGCAAAACAGATTTTAGGCAAGTTATTTTAGTACTGACCACCAATGCGGGTGCAGAGGATATGAATCGTTCTTCGATGGGGTTCACCCAACAGAATCATGCTTCCGATGGTTTGGGTGCTATTAAAAAACGCTTCCCGCCTGAATTCAGAAACCGCTTAGATGCAATTATCCAATTTAAAACCCTCACACAAGAGGCGATTGCTTTAATTGTAGAGAAATGCCTCGCTGAATTACAGGCACGTTTACAAGAAAAAGATGTTGTCTTAAATGTTGATCAATTTGGACGTGATTGGTTAGGTCTTCATGGTTATGATAAGCTCATGGGCGCACGTCCTATGGCCCGATTAGTGCGTGATAAACTCAAAAAACCCCTGGCAAATGAGATATTATTTGGGGCCTTTGCCACACGTGGAGGACAGGTCCATGTTACGGTAGAAGATGGTGAGCTCGCAGTACGCTTAGAGGGTTCTAAATAGGAAGGACCCTCCTCTCACACTTCGCAGGATGCCATCCGGTCGGCTCTGTCGACAAAGGGTCCTGCGAAGCCCCAGATAAGGGTTTTAGCCTTCAAGAACATTTTGCATCGTATACAAGCCTGGTTTTTGAACCCCAAAAAGCCATTGGGCTGCTTTTAAAGCACCCTCTGCAAACACCTGACGATCATGCACGGTATGCGTGATCTGAACGGATTCGTCTTTCAACGCAAAAAGAATTTGATGCTCGCCTATCGATTCACCCAAACGTAAGGAAACGATATCCGCATGCATGCCACCCTTAGGGTTTGCGGTGTTTAGGACCTTTGCCATGGCCAAAGCAGTACCAGAGGGCGCATCTTTTTTATGTTTATGATGCACATCAATAATGCCCACATCGCAATCCATGGTCGATTGCCCTAAGATCGCTAAAATCTTTAAGATAAGCGCATTGCCAATACTCATGTTGGGCGCTAAAACAATCGGTATAGCTTTAGCAGCTTCTATAATCCATTCTTTTTGAACGTCTGAAAATCCGGTGGTACCAATCACCATCTTCCAACCCTTTTTTCGACACAGTTCACAATACCTCAGACTCGCGGTGGGATGACTAAAATCTATCCATACATCAATAGGGTTTTCTAAGGCTTCTGCACATCCCTTATCACTTTGCGCGCTAAAAAATTCAGCCGATAGCACATACTGTGTATGTGTGGCCATAGCCTTTTGTATACACTGCCCCATACGACCCTTAGAACCACTAAGCGCTAGATGGATCGTTTCACTCTTAAGCATTTAAACCTCGTCAAAGAACTGCTTAAGGCGTTCAAACCAAGACTTGCTCTGGGGATGATGATGATCCTTCGCATCTTCAGCGCTAGCACTGAGTGTTTGGTCCAATTCGGCTAAGAGTTCTTTTTGTCGTTTACTTAAATGAACCGGTGTTTCCAGAATCGCTTTACAGAATAGATCACCCGGACCTTCCCCGCGTATCGATTTAACACCTTTGCCACGTAATCGAAAGGTCTGACCACTTTGCGTACCCGCAGGGATCTTGAGTTTTAATCTTCCTTCTAACGTAGGCACATCTACATCTGCCCCCAGCGCGGCCGTTGCAAAGCTAATGGGCACTTCACAGTGTAGATGGATCCCCTCACGCGTAAAAATAGCATGGGGTTTAATACGAAATTCTACGTATAAATCGCCTGCCGATCCGCCTTGAGCGCCCGCCTCCCCTTCTCCACTTAAACGAATTCTATCCCCCTCATCCACACCGGGAGGGATCCGAACCGATAGCTTTTTGCGATCTTTGATACGACCTTGACCCCGGCATTGGGTACAAGGATCACCAATCATTTTGCCTCGACCCTGACAGTGCGGACAGGTTTGCTGCAAACTAAAAAAGCCTTGCTGCACACGTACTTGTCCTGCACCCCCACAGGTCGTACAGGTTTTAGGCTGTGTGCCCGGTTTGGCACCCGATCCTTTACAAGGATCACACCCTATCCAGGTAGACACCTGGATTTCCGTGGTTTTACCACGTACCGCCTCTTCCAGTGATAGCTCTAGGACATAACCCAGATCGGCACCTTGTATACCATGGCTACGTGCGCCCCGGCTTCCAGCACCACCCCCAAATCGATCGCCAAAAATACTGCTAAAAATATCGCCTAGATCAACCCCTTCAGCCCCTGCATGGTGGCCTGCACCGGCCGAACCATCGACTGCCGCATGCCCAAACTGATCATAAGCCGCGCGTTTCTTCGGATCGGAGAGCACTTCGTAGGCCTGACTTACGGCCTTAAAATGCTCTTCCGATGCTTTATTCCCTGCATTACGATCGGGATGATGCTTCATCGCAAGCTTGCGATAGGCTTTCTTAATCTCTGCTTCGCTTGCTTGAGGGCTTACGCCTAAAAGGGCGTAGTAGTCCTGTTTCGTCATTAGGATTTATGCTCCTTGACTTCCTCAAACTCTGCATCCACAGTATTTTTATCCGCCGTTGAAGCGCTGCTCTCTGTCCCTGTGGTCTGTTCGTTCTGCTCTGCACCTTGTGCTTGACCTGCCGCATAAAGGCGTTCGGCCATCTTCCCAGAAGCGGCTGTCAGACTTTCCGTCTTTTGCTCAATCATTTCCTTATCATTGGATTTAAGCGTTTCTTTGAGATCGGCTATGGCCGCTGTAATACTATCACGCTCTTCTGCACTGACTTTATCCCCCATTTCTTTGAGCGATTTTTCAGTGGCATGGATCATTGCATCAGCCTGATTACGTGTAGAGACCAAGGCGTGGAATTGACGATCTTCCTCTGCATGTGCTTCGGCATCTTTCACCATACGCTTCACTTCTTCTTCACTCAAACCACTGGAGGCTTTGATGACAATTTTCTGCTCTTTACCACTGGCGACGTCTTTGGCCGAAACGCTTAAAATACCATTGGCATCGATATCAAAAGCGACTTCAATCTGTGGCGTACCACGGGGTGCCGGTGGAATATCCGATAGATCAAATTGCCCTAAAAGTTTATTGGCTGCAGCTTGTTCACGTTCGCCTTGGAAAACACGGATAGTCACCGCTGTTTGGGCATCAGCCGCAGTAGAAAAAGTCTGTGTTTTCTTGGTAGGGATTGTGGTGTTTTTCTCGATCAATTTGGTCATCACCCCGCCTAAGGTTTCTAAACCTAAGGATAAGGGGGTAACATCCAACAACAACACATCCTTCACATCACCCGATAGAACCCCTCCTTGAATGGCAGCGCCAATAGCGACGGCCTCGTCAGGATTCACATCTTTGCGGGGTTCTTTGCCAAAAAAGTTTTTCACGGTTTCTTGCACTTTAGGCATACGGGTCTGACCACCCACCAGAATAACGGCATCAATATGAGAAGCCGATTTTCCAGCATCTTTAAGCACTATTTTGCAAGGTTCAACCGTTCTAGCAATTAAGTCTTCTACTAATGATTCTAATTTGGCACGATTGATTTTGATGTTCATATGCTTGGGGCCACTGGCATCGGCCGTCACATACGGTAAATTCACTTCTGTTTGTTCTCGGGAAGACAATTCAATCTTAGCCCGCTCGGCAGCTTCTTTTAAACGTTGCAAAGCGATTGGATCATTTTTTAAATTAACCCCTGATTCCCGTTGGAATTCATTGACTAAATAATCCATTAAACGCAGATCAAAATCTTCGCCGCCTAAAAAGGTATCGCCATTGGTCGCTAAGACTTCAAATTGATGCTCACCATCCACAACAGCAATATCAATAATAGAAATATCGAAGGTTCCACCGCCTAAATCATAGACTGCGATGGTCATATCCCCTTCTTGTTTATCCATACCAAAGGCCAATGCTGCTGCAGTAGGCTCATTAATAATGCGTTTCACTTCCAAACCGGCAATACGACCCGCATCCTTGGTCGCCTGACGCTGAGAATCGTTAAAATAAGCCGGCACAGTAATAACCGCTTCTGTGACCGCTTTGCCCAAATAATCTTCAGCCGTCTTTTTCATTTTGATTAAAACTTCAGCCGAAATTTGCTGAGGCGCCATTTTTTGTCCATTCGCCTCTAACCAAGCATCGCCGTTATCTGCACGTACAATAGGATAAGGCACAATATCCTTATCTTTACCCACCACAGGATCGTCGTATTTACGACCAATCAACCGTTTCACGCCATAGAAGGTCTGTTTAGAATTGGTCACCGCTTGGCGCTTCGCCGAGTCTCCGACCATTTTTTCTTTATTGTTCGGATCGGTCGGAAAAGCCACCACAGAGGGCGTGGTACGATTACCTTCGCTATTCACTAAAACCTTAGCAACCCCACCTTCCATCACCGCCACACAAGAGTTGGTGGTGCCTAAATCAATACCAATAATCGTCATATTAAATCTCCTCTTTCAATAAAAATTTATGCATTCTCAGGTTTACGCGAAACAATCACCCGCGCGGGGCGCAGCAATCTATCCTGTAAGCTATAACCCTTTTGTATCACCATCAAAACTTGATTAGGCTCTACACTGGCATCTGGCTGTGTAGACAAGGCCTCCTGTTTTTCGGGATCAAAGGCCTGACCGGTGGGATCGAGCGCTTTGATACCAAATTTTTCCAATAGACTTAGGAGTAGTTTATGTGTCAGTTCTGTACCTTCCCTCAGCGATTGCACAGTTCCTTCTTGTTCTAAGCCCAAAGTCGCAGTCATGGTTAAACCCTGCTCTAAACTGTCTACCACGCCTAAAAGCTCTCGGGCGAATTTTTCTATCCCATACTTATGCGCCCCTTCTACATCCAGTACCGCGCGTCTGCGAATGTTATCACCCTCAGCCCTTGCCCTTAAAAATAAATCCCAGTTTTCCGAAGCCTTACGGTTTGCTTCTTCCAATGAAAGCTGTAGATCTTCAAGGCTCTGTGCTTGCGCCGCATTCAGGCCTTCTGTCGCTGCTTCTAGCTTTGAAGCCAATTCTTCTGATGCTTGTGTGCTCACGGGTCTCTCCCAGTTTCTGGTCTAAAAAAATAAGTCAGAAAACAAAAATCTAACTTAGGCACTTATGATTTCACAAATGGGGGCATCTCACAAGAATTCAAGGGCTTGCACCATTCAGCCAAGGCTGAGACACTATCCCCATGTTAAAATACCTTTCGGTACGTCATTTAGCCGTTGTGGAGGCCTTAGACCTGGATTTTTATCCGGGCATGACCGTTTTTACCGGCGAGACGGGTGCCGGTAAATCGGTGCTTATAGAGGCCTTAGGCTTGGTTCTTGGTGATCGAGCCGATCATGAGATGATACGCAATGGTTTTGAAAAGGCAGAAATCTCAGCCCTGTACGATGTAAAGCACCTACCCTTGGTGACGACTTGGCTTCAAGCACAGAGCCTAGAAACCGAGGAGTCAACCTGTGTTATTCGACGTATCATTTACCGAGAGGGCCCTTCCAAGGCCACGATTAATGGCCGATTAGTTTCTCTGCAACAGCTGCGCGCGGTAGGGGAATATCTTACGAGCATGCACGGGCAGCACCAACATCAAGCGCTTTTAAAACCTGAACATCAACGTTTCTTACTGGATGATTTTGCAAAACACCCCACATTGACTGCACAGGTACAGTCGGATTATACCGCGTATCAACGGGTTTTATCAGACTATGCATTATGTCGTGCATCCCAAGATCAAACTGCGACCCTCAAACTCTTAAGTTATCAATTAGCAGAGATAGACGGTTTGCAACTACAGGCACATGAGGTTGAAACCCTCGAAAAAGATCATAAACGTTTATCCCAAGCTGAAGGTACGCTTACAAGCACAGGGATTATTCTTAATACGCTAAAAAACGATAATACGGAAGACATGCTCAGCACCCTTCATCATGCTATCGAGCAAATAAGTCGCTTAACCTCTGCAAACCCGGAATTACGCACCTGTGCTGAGCTCCTTAAAACAGCCAGCATCCATTTGGAAGAAGGGGTTGCACAATTGACTGATTTTAACGATCGTTTAACGATCGATCCAGCCCGCTTACAACACATTGAACAACGCTTAAATGCCATTCATACCCTGGCTCGAAAACATCGGATCCCCAGCGAACAGATCCTTGAACACCAAGCGCAATTGCGCGCTGAATTTTCCACACTTCAAACAGCGGCCGATCGCTTAGAAAAACTCGAACAAGAAAAAGCCCTCGCACTGAAGGCTTATACCGCCTCAGCACAGCATTTAAGCGACAGTCGCCAAAAAGCGGCGCTTATTTTAGAACAGTCCATCTTAAAAATTTTAGAAAAACTAGCCATGCCTAAAGCTCAGTTTAAGATTGTCATCGAACCAATCCCCAGTGCGATACCCACTGCGCACGGCTTGGATCAGGTTGTTTTTCAAGTCACGCTCAACCCTGGATTACCCTTGCAACCTTTAAAAAAAGTCGCTTCCGGTGGGGAACTATCGAGAATCAGCCTTGCGATCCAACTGATCACAGCGACCCAATGGACCACCCCTACTTTGGTGTTTGATGAAGCGGATGCGGGGATCAGTGGCAAAACAGCCAGTCAAGTAGGGCAATTGCTTCGTCAATTATCCGATCAAACACAAGTATTATGTGTGACCCATCTAGCCCAAGTGGCAGCCATGGGCACCCATCACTATCGAATTGTGAAAGATCAAATGGTGGATAGCACCCTAAGCCATGTTGAAGTCCTAACCCCCACCCAACGCGTTGAAGAAATTGCCCGGATTTTGGGTGGATCACGCATCACAGCTTCTGGCTTAGAACATGCCAAGGAATTATTGGAAGCGGTTTAAGGTAATGCGCTATAATGCACAGACATATTAGAGGGTTAACTTAATGTCTTATTACTTCAAAGGTCTCATCCTAACAATTTTGGCCATCACTTTAATGCCACTCGCAGGCTGTAGCTTTCCTCCGCGCATTTTTCGTATGGATGTACGCCAGGGTAATTATTTATGCCCCGAAATGCTTAAACAACTCAAAGTGGGTATGGAAAAATCGGCTGTGGTGGAATTGATGGGCACCCCTGCCCTTTCGCATTTCTTCGAAAAAGACCAATGGGATTATTACTACTATCTAAAACCAGGGAATGGTGGCGCCATCCAAGAAAAATCCTTATCCCTTTTCTTTAAAGGCGATAAATTATCCAGGATAGTGCATAAGTCCTAAGCCTTTACTTCGCACCTTTTCTAAAAAAGGTTATCACGCCGTAGCGTTAGCGAAGAGGGTGTGGGGATTTTTTGAACTTGGCAGGGGCTTTTGAAGCGAGAGCCCGCAACCGCCGCGCCTCTTTAGGATCCAGCAACAAAGGATCGTAGATTTCGATGCGATCGCCCGCCTTTAGCACCGTATCCATCGGTTTTTGCTTTCCAAAAAGTCCGACGTGCCGCCCTAATGTTTGCGGTTCAAGCATGCTTAAAGGTAATGTCAGCGGTTCTGTAGCCAAGGCCTTTAAAGCTTCTAAAATCGTTGTGCCTAATAAAACCGATCGTTCTAACAGCACCGCTTTTTCTTCAAAAATATAACAAATCTCTATTGTAATATTATCCATACAATACGACTGCCCTTTCACAAAAAGCCTGGATGATCCGATCGCCTATTTTTTCTATAAAAGGTTCTAAGGCCCTACGAAGCAATAGATTTAATTCAAAGCTTAAGTTGAGTGATACCTTGGAACCTTGGGGGGTTGCTTCAAATTGCCAAAACCCTTCTAAATGCTTAAAGGGTCCTGCAACGAATTGAATATCGATACGTTTATCAGGCGCCAAGCGATTCAGGGTCGTGAGGGAATAGCCTAAGGCCCCCTTACCTACTTGAATGCTTGCTTGAACTTGCTCGGGGCTACGACTATGGACCTGACTATTTAAGCACCAGGGTACAAAAAGCGGGTAATCTTCTACGCGATCCACTAAACTAAACATCTGTGCAGGGCTATAGGGAAGCATGATGGTTTTGGTGATTTTGTTTAACATTCTATGGTTCTCGCCTTAAAAGCATTGTTTCGGATACAATGGGCGCATTATGAAAGATATTGCTACGAATCGCAAAGCTTCCCACGACTATAGCATTGAAGAACGCTATGAGGCGGGCTTGGTCTTACAGGGTTGGGAAATCAAAAGTCTGCGCGCAGGAAAGGCCCAGATTGCAGAGAGCTATGTGCTCATTAAAAAGGGGGAGGCCTGGCTGATTGGTGCTCATTTTAGCCCCCTGCTATCGGCCTCTACCCATGTACAGGCCGATCCCACCCGCACCCGTAAGTTATTGCTGCATCGCAGGCAAATCGACACCTTAGTCGGGCTTATAGAACGCCGGGGCTATACCTTGATTCCCCTTAACCTTTACTGGAAGCAAAGTCACATCAAAATAGCCATTGGTCTTGCCAAGGGCAAAAAACAATATGATAAGCGCAGCGCTGAAAAGGATCAGGACTGGCAGCGCGATAAGCAAAAGCTCTTCAAGAAAATAAGGCACGCAACCTAGTGCTATCCCCCTACCCTGTGGTGTTTAAAGCCCGAAGTGGTTACACTGTAGCTTGTTAGGTTAAACAAGGCAATTAACTGACATGAAAAAACCATTATATCAACGTTTATATTTTCAGGTTTTGGCGGGCATCTTAGTGGGTGTTTTGCTGGGCTGTTTTTTGCCCGATATCGCCGTCACATTAAAGCCTCTGGGGTCTGCCTTTATCCGTCTCATTACCATGATGGTAGCCCCAATTATCTTTTGCACCATCGTCGTGGGTATCGCCAAAATGGGCGACATGAAAGAAGTGGGTCGGGTGGGCTTAAAAGCGCTTATCTATTTTGAAGTGGTTTCAACGATTGCCTTACTGCTAGGCTTAGTCGTCGTCAATCTCTATAAACCTGGCGCGGGTTTAAATGTCGATCCTGCAAGCCTTACGACACAAAGTGTTTCAACCTACGCTGCGGCGGCAGCCAAAGGCCTAAGCACGGTTGATTTCCTCTTAAACATTATTCCACATACTGCGGTCAGTGCTTTTGCAGAAGGTAGCATCTTACAAGTTCTTTTATTCTCCGTTTTATTTGGTATTGCCCTCTCCCACTTTGGTAATAAAGGACAATTGCTGGTTAAAGTGCTCGATCAAAGCTCACATGTATTTTTTGGCGTGATTGCTATTATCATGCGTTTTGCGCCTTTTGGTGCCTGTGGCTCTATGGCGTTTAGCGTGGGGAAATATGGTTTCGCGACCCTCTTACCCTTAGGAAAGCTTTTACTAGGTCTTGGTTTTACCTGTTTACTATTTGTGATCTTGGTGTTGGGACCTATTTTACGCTCAACCGGTTTTAGTATTTGGAAATTTATACGTTATATTAAAGAAGAAATTTTTATTGTGCTTGCAACCTCTTCTTCGGAAGCCGCCCTACCCCGTATGATTAGCAAATTAGAAAATATGGGCTGTTCCCAATCAGTCGTAGGTTTGGTGATTCCGACGGGTTATTCTTTTAATTTAGACGGTACCTCTATTTATCTTACGATGGCCGCTATCTTTATTGCACAAGCCCTTAATGTCGATCTCTCAATTTATCAACAGTTATCACTACTCTGTGTGCTGATGCTTACCTCTAAAGGTGCAGCGGCTGTAACGGGTGGCGGTTTTATAACCTTGGCTTCCACCCTCTCTACAATGGATACCTTACCGGTTGCAGGACTTTCCTTGCTGGTAGGGATTGATTTGTTTATGTCTGAAATTCGTGCCATTACCAATCTCATTGGCAATGGCGTGGCAACCATTGTAATCTCTAAGTGGGAAAAGGCGCTTGATTTTAAAAAGGCGCATAGGGTACTGGATGGAGATACCGAAGAAGAAGCAGACAATCCAGAAGCCATTTCGGATGCCACCCTAGAAGATCCCAACACATTGGCCGCTACCAGCCTGCTCGATTAAAACTTTTTGCCTGATCAGAGGTCCAATCTTTCAGTCCTCCTATGACTGAGATGGGATCTAAAAAATGGCAAAGTTCATACGTGCACGTACAAGAAAAAAACGCAGCCCTAAAAAACGGGGGCTGATCCAAACGCTCAACCATGCTTTGCATGAAAATGATCCGTGCTTTTATGCCAAGCAAGGGGCAGGCAAAATCGGGATCATGATGATGCTTCGCGCCAAACGTCTTAGAAAATGGCTACAGTGGCTCAAACGAAGGCGATTACGTCTAAAAAGACGATTACGGAATTTAGAAGCTTTGGAAAAGCTTTTGCAAGAAGAAATGGCCTTAGCCAAAGAATGTGGCATGGCTTTTCAATGGATTACAGACCCTGAAAAGAAGCAAGCTGCCGACAGTGCACAGGATGATCGGCTAAACGCTCAAGAAATATCGGCCTTACTGGCTTCTTTTTCTAAGAGCACTGCCAAACAGCTTGCAGATCCGAAAAATCCCCACAACCCCACGGATGCCCCCCTTTTAGAAAAGGGGGTAAAACGACAGCAGCCGCATGCTAAAGGCTCAGGCTAGGCATCATTGTCGACGATGTGCCAATCGGCACGCGCATCGCGTACATCACGGCAGGCACGCCCATGCACAGCTTCCTGCTTTCCATCGATCGTCACTTGATGGACATAATCTCTACAGACCTTATTGCCAGGCATTGTTTCAGTCTTTGTAACGGTAAAACGACCGGCGTGGTCGTTATTGGGATTTTTCCAGCCGCGCGTCTTATTGTCAGGCTCGTGCTCTAAGGTTGCAGACATGGTCTGTTGAGACAACTCTTTATCTTTCTCATCAAAATGATGCCCGATGCTACCCCCTAAATAGGAACCCGCCAAAGCACCTATAGCAACACCGACCAAACGACCGCCACCTTTACCAAATTGCGATCCTAAGAGTGCACCTGCGATACCCCCGACAAGCTGCCCCCCGGTTTGCTTAGGTCCAGCACCCGCGCAGCCCATTAACAGGGAGATACACACAGTCAAACTGATTATCTTTTTAATATGATGCACAAAAACCCCCAACCTATTGATCAAAACGTGTCCTCATTCTAGCAAATATTTTGGATTCCGCCAAAAAACTTCTCTTCTAGATCCCTTTTTGATGGCTACAGCGATCATGTTCTATCTGAATGGTTGAATGGGTGATCTGAAAACCATCCGCTAAGCAGCGCCCTACCGCGCGTAGCAAATCGTCCGGCTGTATCGTGGGTTGAACAACTACATGAGCTGTCAAACTAATTTTTTTATTCGTTAAGGCCCAAACATGTATATCATGCACCTCTATAACGCCTGCTAAGCTGGATAAGGCTTTATGGATGTCGGCAAGCTCAATCCCCTCCGGAACCCCCTCCAATAAAATATTAATGCTTTCTTTGAGCAAGGTCCAAGTACGCGGTAAAATCCACAATGCAATCGCAATCGCCATGATAGAATCAACATATTGCCATCCTGTGAAGTGTATAAAACCTGCGGTAATAATAATGCCTAAAGAGCTCCACATATCAGCCTGTGCATCAATATAAGCACTTTTAATATTTAGGCTTTGCTGGCTTGGCACGCGTAATAGCTCTACCGAGAGTAAATTAATCAAAAAACCACAACTGGCAACAACTAACATGCTGCTGGTATGAATAGCATGCACCGTAAATAAGCGTTTATAGGCTTCTAAAAATATAAAAAAAGCCACCAAAAAAAGAATTATCGCATTAAAAGCGGCTGCTAAAATTTCAAATCGATAATAACCATAGGTGCGTTTGGCATCAGGTTCTCGTCTACCAAAACGCATGGCAGCAATCGAAATAACCAAGGCCGCTGCATCGGTCAAAAGATGCGCAGCATCCGACAATAAAGCCAAACTTTTGCTATAGAGCGCACCCATCAGCTCAATACCAATAAAGGTCGTGGTTAACCCTAAGGCTATCCATAAGTAACGTTCGTTTCGTAGATCTTCGTTTTTAGGCATAAAAGTGATTAGGACAAAGCTTTTAGGGTTTCTAGAATGTCATCGACATGCCCTTCAACACGTACATTCGGCCATATTTTAATCATATAACCCTGTGGATCAACTAAAAAAGTGCTGCGTTTTGTTTTAGTATTTTCCAAAACACCATAGGCTTTATGAACACTTAAATCCGGATCGCTTAATAAAATAAAGTTTAGATCATATTTTTTCAAAAATTTTGCATGGCTGTCGCTACTATCTTTTGAGATACCATACACAACGCAATCGTTTTTACGAAGGGCTTCTTGGGCGTCCCTAAAAGCACAGGCCTCGAGGGTACAACCAGGGGTATCATCTTTGGGATAAAAATAGATAATCACAAAGTGACCCAGATGCTCAGCCACCGTATGGGTCTGATGATCGACGCCCTCTAAACAAAAAGCAGGTGCTTTATTCTGTACTTTTAACATCATCTGAACCTCCCTCTGTATCATGCTACTGGCTTGCAGAATAGCATTTTTCTTAGCAGATAGGCATGTTTGTATTGATGTAGTTAATCGACTATTTTTGGAAGGTTCTTTGTTTCTTCTGTATCAGCGACTTCTTTCCACGGTAAATCACGATAATACGCTTGTTGATCCACGGGAAAAACAGGGTATTTTATGATGGAAAAATACGGTGAGAAATCGAAATCACTGGGTGTAAAAAAACGGGCATTACGTTCTATGAGTTCTAAATTTTGTGCTTCATCACGTGTAAAAACGGGTAAAATGGGAAAGTTAATGCTTTGAAAGGCTTGGGCTATCATCGATGAGCAGATATCTTCTGTCGGTTTAGACGCGCCCTGTTCAAATAAGTAATTACGCCATTTGCTGGGAAATAAATGCCAGGGTAAGAGGAAACGCCCGAGATCGATAATATGTCGAATATTGTAATCGGCACCAATCCGACTCATCGCATAGGCTATCACTTTTTGGGTGTCTTCTGAAGACAATCCCTGGGGTCTTAAAATACGAATATGATCATTTTTGTATTTCTCTAAAACAGAGACAATCGTGCCATAGCCCAGCTCACTTTCAATCAGTAATTGGGTATCCGAGGCTACTGAGAGGCTTCGTTGGATATGAATACGTCGTTTAGTATCCCCAATATCCGCCGGTCGACCTATATAGAGCATGGCATGAGACCAAGGACTTTGGGTCATTAGTTTGATAATTTGGCTGGCACGGCTTCTGCCTTCGACTAATAAAACATCCCCCGGCAATACTTTTTCACAAATTTGGGGGAAATCACATAAATGCCTACGTCTGGGGGGGGCATTCTTTAAAAGCCAGCGACTAGCAGCCTGTACGATTTTTTTAGCTATTTTCTGTCTGATCACGCCCTACCCAGTCTATAAGCACTATCCTCTTATTAGCGTAGTCGTAGGGCTGTCAAAAACAAGATTTTTAAGACTTTTTTGCTAATTTGCTATGCGAGTAGCCATAACAGAAATAAACGACCGTCCCAATCGCCATCCAAACCATAAATCGGATCCAAGCAAGCTTGGAAAGATTCGTCATGAGATAGATACAGGAGGCTGCACCTAATAAGGGTACAAAGGGACAAAAGGGCGTTCTAAAAGGACGTGGCAGATCAGGCTTGGTATAGCGCAAACCAAGGGTTATAAGACAAACCATGGCAAAAGCAGCCATGGTCCCAAGATTGACCAACTCGGCAACAGCCATCAGAGGCAGAAAACCCGCCATCAAAGCCAAACTAATACCACAGACGCTAATAATACGCACAGGCGTATGGGTCTTGGTAGATATTTTTGAAAAACTACCCGGTAATAACCCATCTTTGGACATGGAATAAATAACCCGTGTTAAGCCATAAATAAGTATTAAGGTTCCGGAGGTCATGCCTATAACGGCGCCAACCGCAATAATATTGGCAATCCAAGGATAACCTAAGTTTAAAATACTGTCGGCCACGGGGGATTTAACATTGAGTTCTGTATAAGGGGCAATACCCGTCAATAAAGCCGACATCAGTATATAAAGCAACGTACAAATCACTAAGGTCGCAATCGTCCCGACCGCCAGATCACGCTGCGGATTAATAGCCTCTTCGGCCGCGGTTGATACCGCATCAAAACCAAGAAAAGCAAAAAAGACCAGTGCTGCACCTTCTATCACCCCATGAAAACCGAAAGGCATAAAAGGATGCCAATGGCTTGTTTTGAGATTAAAAGCAGCCGTCACCATAAACAGTGCAATGACAGCTAATTTAATAAAAACAATGGAAGTATTAAAACGCGCACTGTTCTTCACACCCAATGTTAAAATACTGCTTAACAAGAGAATGATGATCATCGCAAAAAGATTAACAAAACCGCCTTCAAAATAAGAGGTTGTCAAATACACGGGCACATGAATGCCTAAGGTTCTTAGGGAATCGATAAAATAACCAGACCAACCAATAGAGATCGCACAGGCACCAATGGCGTACTGCAACAGCAAATCCCAACCGACAATCCAAGCAATCAGTTCGCCTAAGCCTGCATAGGCATAACCATAAGCACTTCCAGAACCACCAATACAGGTTGATAATTCTGCATAAGACAAGGCGGCAAAAGAACAAGCAATACCTGCAATTACAAAAGAAAGCATCACAGCAGGCCCGGCGGTGGTTGCAGAGGTAATACCAATCAGTACAAAGATACCCCCACCTACCATGGCAGAGATCCCAATAAGCGTAAGATCAAAGGCCGATAAACAGCGTTTTAACCCACTGTCTGCAGCAGGATGTTCGGTAGGCTTCTTGCGAAATAGGCTCATCATAATAATGAAAATCCGGGTTGAACACAGAAGGCATGAGTTTAGCATTTTAGCTTTCATAAGGACAATACCTAAAAAAACCCTGCGCTAAGAAAGCCAGCTTAAGGATTGTCCGTTATATCCAAGAGCTCTCTGAGTGTAACTGCAAGCATTGTGAAATCAATAACGGGTGTACGCTTGAGTTCCGATCGAAAATGCTCCCAGCGTGTGAGCACCGTTTGATGTTGTGACAACCAGTGATCGATCCATACCTGTATGTTCGTATCATCAAGTGCTTGTCGCATGATACGCATGGCCAAATAACGTTGCTGACGATCCAAATCATCCATAAAACTTGCTCGCGCCAACGCTTCCCAATGATTACGGACGGTTTGCTTTTTAATAAGCTCTCTAAACCAGCCAAGTCCTAATCGTTTGCCAATTTCATAATAAACCATAGCCATTTGGTCTACCGGAAACTGTTTTAATGTTGCAGCCTCCACAATATCAAGTGCTGAAAACATACTATTAAAGCTAACAATATCGGTTGCTAATGCCAGAGGCACATGGGCCTCTGTGTAATACGTGATGGCCGGCTGTGTGTCGGTATCATAATCTGATATTAAACTGGGTAGCGCCTTGCCGATCAAATCTATTTTTAAAGCAAAGCGATCAATCGTTTTCGGGATATCAATATTTCTATTTTTCTTTCTAAGAAACCAACGTGTGCTACGCCTTAAAAGACGATTGAGCTCATGTAACATTGTATATTGTATAGAAATACTCACCGAGCCATTTAAATTATTAATGGTTTTTTGAAGCATTGCAGCATTAAAAATTTCACTAGAAACGATATAAGCACGAAGAATATCGGCGGCATTGGACCCGGTTTCATCTTTTAAGCGCGGCACAAAACTAACACCCATGTTATTAATAAGATGGCTACTTAATTGTGTGGCAATAATTTCTCGTTTTAAACGATGACCCGACATATATTCTTTAAAAGGAACACGCAAGGGTTTGGGGAAGGCCTGCGCTAGAATGTCATGAAAATAGAGATCCTCTGGTACGCTTGAGTCTAAAATAGCTTGTTTTAAAGACATTTTTGAATAGGCCATCACAACAGCAAACTCGGGCCTTGTTAAACCTTGGTTGATTAGCTTTCTGGCGTCAATAACTTCCTGGGTTGGAAGGCATTCTAAGGCTCGATCGAGTTTTTGAGATTGCTCTAATTCCCGGATAACATAACCATGCATTTCTAAATTTTCAGAAGCTCTAAACGCTTCCATGCTAATAGCCTGGGTTTGCACTTCGTTATTGCTCACCACTAATTCAGCAATTTCTTCTTGAATGCTTGCGAGTATTTGATTACGTTCTTGCTCGGTTAAGCGCCCCTGTTTAACAACCTCGTTCAGTAATATTTTAATATTCACTTCATTATCTGAACAATGCACGCCACCTGAATTGTCGATAGCATCGGTATTAATACACCCACCGTGCTGTGCGTATTCTATGCGCCCCAACTGCGTAAGGCCTAAATTCCCCCCCTCTGCCACTACTTTGCAACGTAAATCACAGCCATTAATACGCACCGTATCATTCGTTTTGTCATTCACTTCATGATGAGACTCTGAGCGCGATTTCACATAGGTACCAATACCACCATTCCATAGCAAATCAACGGGTGCTTTTAAAATCATCCGAATAAGTTCATCTGTTTCTATTTTTTCTTTTTGAATATCCAAAGCTTGACGAACTTCGACAGACAAATCGATCGTCTTGTCAGAGCGCGAGAAAACGCCACCACCCTTAGAAATAAGCTTTGGATTATAATCCGACCAATTAGAATGGGGCATTTCAAAAAGTCTTTTGCGTTCTTCATAGCTTTTTAAGGGATCAGGGTTGGGGTCAAGAAAAATATCTTTATGATTAAAAGCGGCAATCAGTTTAAAGTTTTTAGACAGTAATAATCCATTGCCAAAAACGTCTCCAGACATATCTCCAATACCAATCATTGTGACCTTCTGCTTTTGCAGATCAAAACCCAAACCATGAAAATGACTTTTGACCGATTCCCAAGCACCCCTGGCGGTAATAGCCAATTTTTTATGGTCATAACCTGTTTTTCCGCCCGAAGCAAAAGCATCGAAAAGCCAAAATCCATATTCTTTCGCAATGGCATTTGCAGTATCGGAAAAAGTGGCAGTTCCTTTGTCGGCTGCCACAACAAGATAGGGATCGTCTTCATCATAACGTACAACATTCAAGGGATGAACCAAACGATCACTTTGATAATTATCGGTGAGATCTAACAAACCCCGAATAAAAATCTTGTAACAGTCGATGACTTCTGCTCGCATCTCGTCAGGCGTTGTTTTATCAGACATTTGTTTTAAGACAAAACCACCCTTGGCACCCATAGGAACAATCACAGCATTTTTTACTTGCTGTGTTTTCATTAAACTCAAAATCTCTGTTCTAAAATCTTCTCGACGATCTGACCAACGGATGCCACCACGCGAAACTTTTGCCGCACGCAAATGAATACCCTCCATACGTGCCGTATAGACGAATATCTCATATAAGGGTACAGGGCGTGGCAATTCGGGCACTTCAGAAGATTTCAGTTTGAATGAAAAATGTTTTTTTGAAAATCCCTGTTCATCAACTTGATAATAGTTTGTACGAATGGTTGCTAGTATAATCTGCAGATAACGACGGATGACCCTGTCTTCATTGATATTTTTCACACAATCAATATTTTTTTCTATCAGCGCTCTTTGCGCCTCAAGATCAAGCTCGCGATGACTACGACCAGGTTCAAAACGTGTTTTAAATAAATTAATTAACAAAACAGCCAAGCTTGTATTTGTATTAAATGTTTCTTCAAGATGATCTTGACTAAAATTAAATCCTGCCTGCCATAAATATTTTGCATAGGCACGTAAAATCATGACTTCACGCCCACTTAAATGCGCATACAAAACCAATTGATTAAAACCATCATTCTCTATTTCTTTTTCCCAAATTTTCTTAAACACATCTTCGAAATTTTCTTTAATCGCGTCTAGCGAAATAGGCTTATCTTTTTTGTAAATCATACGATAATCATTAAGAAGAATCACTTCGCGATTTTTTGGTTTTATCTCATAGGATTTTTCACTCATAATGCGAAAACCCATCTTTTCTAAGATGGGTACCACATCTGATAACATCACACTAAGACCCAGACTTAATAACTTGAAATGAACCACGGCATCCATTTCATTCTCATGCTGGTAAAGGTTCATTTCAAGACGGTGTTGAACGCTTAATTTTTCGCAATAAGTGATATCTGATACCGCATTTTCTATCGAAAAATTTTCCTGATACCCCACAGGAAAGGCCTCTTCGAAAGTGTCGGATAGCTTTTGTCCTGCTACCAGCCCCCTTGATATTGTCAGTGCTTCCAAGAGCCTTGTAGACCAGGTTTTCGTTAACATGAGAAGCTTAGTCCTATTGTTAGGCGGTTACCTAAACTATAAACTAATTCACATCATCTGCAAGCTTATTGACCTTATCTGAAACTATAAAATAGTAGGCTGTTACACAGTGAGAGTAGAGGAGCTGGGAAAATACCCAGTATCAATAAGACGAGGCCATTCAAGGAAAAGATCCCTATTTGCGTGGCAGAGAATACCCTTGGCACTGCCAGCGTGCGAGTATTAAAAAACATCAGACTGATGATCCTTAAGTAGTAGAAAGCACCCACCACGGTTAACACTAAGGTTAAGAGCACAATGCTTAAAAGTCCTGCACTCATCAATGCTTTGATAAGCAATAATTTGGCATAAAATCCCGCAAAAGGTGGAATACCTATTAAAGACAGTAAAATGATTATCATGACACAGCCAAACCATGGATGTGCCTGTCCTAAACCTTCCAAACTTTTAAGCTGATCCGCTTCTGCCGAATCATCCCCTAAAAAACTGAGTGCACCTAAGAACCCCAACACGGCTATCACATAGATTAATAAATAATAAAGGGCTATCGCGAAACCTTGCGTTAAACCCAACATGAATGCTAAAACGATAAAACCCATTTGTGCGATGGCCGAATAAGCCAGCATGCGCTTAAGATTGCTTTGGGTGATAGCGCCAAGATGTCCCAATAATAGGCATAAAAGCCCTACTATTGTCAGTATGCTCTTCAACTGCGCTAACTGCGGTAATAAACCATGAAATAACCGTATTGCAAAGGCAAAAGCAGCTATTTTAGGTAACGTGCTTAGAAATAAGGTAACCGGCGTAGCAGAGCCTTCATAAATATCGGGTAACCATACATGAAAAGGCACCACGCCCAACTTAAAGAGTACTGCAACCAAAATAAAAACCAGACTCCCCACCAAGGCTGGCTTATGGATGAGATCCAAACTGAGTGCCTGCAGGACCGATTCTAGGTTTAAATGACCCGTGATGCCGTACAACAATGAAATGCCATACAATAAAAAAGCTGAAGACAATACACCCAATAAAAAATATTTTAGTGCAGCCTCAGTCGATCGCACTTGTCTATCCAAACTAATCAGCGCATAAAGCGGTAGAACCATTAGCTCAAGACCCAAATAGAGACTCAGAAAATGGGACGCGGAAATGACTATCATCATCCCTAAAATCGAAAATAGACACAGTATAAAATACTGACTTTTAAAGTAGTCCTTGATCATGAATGTTTTTTGTGCATAAAAAAATACCATGCACCCTAATAGACTGATAAAACCTTTTAAAAAACAGGCCATGGGATCGATAACAAACATCCCATTGAGTAAATCATCAGGCTTTAAGGACATACGATTGAAAGAAAAAAAGGCCACAACCATCAAGGCTGTTTGTGACAATCGATAATTAAGCCACTGTAAGCGTGGTGGTAAATAAAGCGTGGTCATTAATATAAAACCAATGGAAAAAAGCATGGTTATTTCGGGATACAAGGGCAACCAATGGTTTATTTCCATAAAACTCTCTATATTTTTGAATGGTGCATTTGAACCAGCAATCGATCAAGAAATGATTGCATAAAGTTTAGGATTGTATTGGGGTACAACCCAATGCCGATGATAAAACAAGCAAATAACAATAATACTATTTTATCCATGCCTTGCACATCTTCTAAACCTTCCATCCCTTTTTTCACAGGGCCCCATAGTACCTGCTTAGTCATGCGCAAACCATAACAGGCACTTAAGACAAGACTACATGAGGCGATGATGGCATACATTATTTTTGCTTTAAACGCCGTTAAGATCACAAAAAACTCTGCCACGAAACCAGAGGTGCCTGGCAACCCACAGTTGGCCAACACAAATAATAGAAAATAACTTGAAAACACTGGCATGGGTTTTGCAATGCCGGCATAATCGTTTATAAGACGTGTATGCGTACGCTCGTATAATAAACCGATGCATAAAAACAACGCGGCTGATATAAAAGCATGTGAAAAAAGCTGCATGACTGCACCTTGTAATCCTAAAGTAGGATAAGCATCCAAGGTTATTGGCGCGATGATTAAATAGCTACTAAAAATACCTAAGGTCACAAATCCCATATGTGAAATAGAAGCATAGGCTATCAGTTTTTTAAGATCTCTTTGTGCCAACGCAACAACAGCAATATAAACAATCGCTATCAGTGAAAGGATTATCATAAAAGACGCAAAGAAACGACTTGCATCGGGTACGATGGGTAGTATAAAACGCAAAAAACCATAAGCACCCATTTTAAGGACAATCGCTGCCAAGAGCATCGATCCGGCCGTAGGTGCTTCTACATGGGCATCTGGTAACCACGTATGAACAGGCCATAAGGGAAGCTTAATCCCAAAAGCCAATAAGAAGGCTACGAATAACCCGCATTGTGCGTGGAAATCCAAAGGAACCGCCTGAAAATCCATGATATTAAAACTGAGCGTTTTATGATACAAATACAAAATAGCCGCCAATAAAAAAATCGATCCGGCCAGTGTATAAAGAAAAAATTTCATACTGGCATAACGACGATTTTCGAAGCCCCAGATCCCAATCACCAAAAAAAGTGGGATAAGACTTGCTTCCCAGAAGGTATAGAAAAGCATGGCATCGACAGCAGCAAACGCCCCACAAATAAAGCCTTGCATGATTAAAAAAGCAGCCAGATAATGATTCGACTTTTCTATCGTTCTAGACGCTATAAATAGAACAATAAACAGGTTTATCAAGCTGCTTAATACTATTAAAGCCAAAGACAAGGCATCCACGCCCAGATGATAATCAATATTTAAAACAGGCATCCAAAGCATTGTTTCAGACCATTGCATCGACGCTATCGAGGGATCGAAATGGCCTAAGAGATAGATAGATAAAGCCATAGAAATCATCGAAAAGACGATGGCAAGGCTTTTCACCCTGCGATGGTGTCGCTGCGGGAAACAAAGACAGATCATGCCTCCGATGACAGGCGTAAAAGTCAAAAAACTTAAAAGTGGCAGCTGCATTTTTTAACCTTGTAGATTGAACGGTGATAGAAACAAACAAAAACCCACGAACAAAATGAATGAGACAATCATGATAAAAACATAATGGTAGATATAACCGGTTTGTAATCGACGTATCATCAACGATAATCGTTGTATGGCTGCAGCACTGCCATTGATAGCGATCCCATCAATCCAATGCTGCTCTAGGCCATGAAAACAGCGTGTGCCTAATTGTTTTAACTGCTCAAAGAGGCGGTTATACAGTGTGTCAAAACCATATTTTTTGCACAAAATACTATAAACGATCGCAAAACGGTCACGCATGATCGCGGGCAGTGCAGGATATCGTCGGTAACATAGATAACAGACAAGTATGCCCAATATATTAAAAATAAAGGGTATTTGATAAAAACCATGAAGCCCCATACTGAGCGCATCCACACTGTGGCTTATACTATTTTCAAAAAATGATAATCCGAATATCCCAAGGACCAAAGAGAAAAAAGCCAAAACCATGAGCGGTAGCGTGATAATCCAAGAGGATTCATAAACCTGAGGGTTCGGAGCCGCCATGCGCGCTTTTCTATGAAATACCACAAAGAACAATCTAAAGGTATAAAGGGTTGTGATGAAAACACCCAGAAGCGCACAGCGGTAAGCCATCGGTGCAAGCCCCTGCGTTGATAGTCTTAGGCCTTCAACGATTAAATCTTTGGAGTAAAAACCCGAGAAAAAAGGAACCCCTATGAGTGCTAGGCTGGCGATTAACATCGTACTATAGGTCATGGGCATACTGAAATGAAGGGGGCCTATTTTCCAAATATCCTGTTCATGATCGACACGCATAATAATAGAGCCCGCCGCTAAAAATAATAGCGCTTTAAAGCAAGCATGGGTGAATAAATGAAAGATGCCGGCTGTATAAGCAGAAGCACCCATCGCCATCATCATATACCCTAATTGGGAAAGGGTTGAATAGGCAATAATACGTTTAATATCATTTTGAACCAAGGCAACCAGTCCCATTAAAATACAGGTTAAGGATCCCATCATGAGCAGGGCATTTAATGCCAAACGAGAACATTCAAATAATACGGACAACCGTGCGATCATAAAAACGCCTGCCGTTACCATCGTGGCTGCATGAATAAGGGCTGAAATAGGGGTTGGACCCTCCATGGAATCGGGCAACCACACATGCAGGGGTATTTGTGCCGATTTAGCCATCGCACCCATCAAAAGCCCTAGACAAATAAAGGTTGGCATAAAAGGATGCTGTAATTGTAGAGCCCCTGCCTGTATCTGTTGAAAAACAATTGCATAGTCTAAGCTGCCACAGCTATACCAGATCCCCGCAATCCCTATTAAAAAACCGCAATCGCCTATACGGTTTATAATAAACGCTTTTAACCCGGCAAAAACCGCGGCCTCTTGATGAAACCAAAATCCAATCAGTAAATAAGACGCGAGCCCTACCATTTCCCAGCCAAAAAAGAGCTGTAGAAAATTATTACTCATCACTAGCACGAGCATACTGAAAGTGAAAAAAGCAATATAGCAAAAAAAACGCTGATAACCCGAATCTTCAGCCATATAAGCAATACTATAAAGATGTACAAGCCAGGAAATCAGAGTCACCATCGAAATCATCATCACGCTTAAGCGATCGATGAATAGGCCAACACTCAAATCGAAGCCTTTACTTTCTGCCCATGTGTAGAGTGGAATACTCACCCCACTCTCATCACAGTAAAACATTTTTAAAAGATAAAGCGAACTCATAAGAGATAGCGTCATACTTAATAATGCAAGACGATGGGCACTGTGTTTAGAAAGTCTTTTATTGCATAATCCAATGATCAGAGAAGCCCCTAAAGGGGCTAATAAAACAATAAGCGCCAGTGTTTTTATAGAGAAAATCATGGCTTATCCTTTAAGATCATGCAGTGCATCCACATTAATTGCGTGTTTTTTTCTAAAAAGTAGCACGAGAATAGCCAGACCAATCGCTGTCTCGGCTGCAGCAACGGTTAAAATAAATAGCACAAAAATTTGACCTTGGAGGTCGGATAAATAATAAGAAAAAGCAATAAAGTTAGCGCTTGAACACAGCAACAATAACTCTATGCACATAAATAAAGATAAAATATTTTTACGATTGATAAAAATACCCGCAACACCCATTGAAAACAAAAGAGCATTCACACTCAGATATTCATAGAGTTCTATCATAAGTCATCTCTCAATCGAAGACGATTCGCTTTGCTGGCCTTTATTTGAAGGCTCGGATCGATAGCTTTATTATTTTCTCTTTTGCGAAAACTTAAACTGATCGCTGCAATCATTGCAAGCAACAATAGAACACCGGCCACAACCAAAGGATAAAGATAATCGGTATACAAGGTAACCCCTAAGGTATGCAGCGAATAGGGCACTTGATCGGGATAGGGATAGTGCTTTAAGCCAAAGGTAGTGGCGGCGACCACATAGAGCAATAACACACTCATCAGTAAGTAAGTTCCTATCCCTAAGGGAAAATAACGTGTAAAGCCCTTTTGAAATACCGCGCTTTCTATATCGATCATCATGACCACAAACAAAAAAAGTACCATAATGGCACCCACATAAACTAACACTAAAATCATGGATAAAAATTCGGCTCTCAATAAAAGCCATAGGGCTGCATGACACACAAATACCAGCGCTAGAGACAACAGTGCCTTAACAGGATTTCGTAACATCACCATCATACCTGCACTCAGAAGTGCCAGCAGTGAAAAGCTATAAAAAATGATGCGTTCTATTTCCACAGATACAACCTCTTTCCTGTAATAAGCCCTCTTAGAAGGGGGCGGCGCGCTTTAGCGCGCAGGGGGATGTTACTCATCGTCTATCTTCCTGAATCTGTTTTTCATAACGATCGCCAATCGCCAATAATTTTTCCTTGGTTAAAATATTCTCACCCCGTTTTTCAAAATGATATTCCAATAAACCCGTTTCAACAATCGCATCGACCGGACAAGCCTCTTCACAGAAACCACAATAAATACATTTAAACAAATCGATTTCATAAAGCGTTGTTCGCCGCGACCCATCCAAGCTTATACCGGATTCAATCGTAATAGCCAATGCTGGACAAACCGCCTCACACAGTTTACAGGCAATACAACGCTCTTCGCCATTGTCATAACGACGTAAGGCGTGTAGTCCTCGGAAGCGTGGGGATTTTGGGGTTTTTTCTTCGGGGTATTGAATCGTTATTTTAGAAGAAAATAAATGCGTGCCTGTCAGTTTGAGGCCTTTCAGCAATTCCCATAACAGAAAGCTTTTAAAAAAATGTATGCCAGACTTCAAAAATGTCATGTTATGACCTATTACTTAAGAAAACCAAGGGGCTACTTTTGCTTTCACTAAAATCGCAACCACCACCAACCCTATAAAACCCAGCGGTATAAAGATTTTCCACCCCAAACGCATAATTTGATCAGTGCGATAGCGTGGAAAGGTTGCTCTAAACCAGAAAAACAACCCTATAAAACAAGCACTTTTAAGCATCAACCATACCATACCCGGTATCCAAGCAAAGCAGGGCTCTAAAAAAGGGATCCCTTCGAAGGGGCTTAGCCAACCACCCATAAAAAAAGTTGCTGCCAATACAGAAACCAGGACCATATTAATGTATTCAGCCAAGAAAAAAATCGAAAAACCAATACCTGAGTATTCAACATGAAAGCCTGCGACAATCTCAGACTCCCCTTCTGCTACATCAAAGGGTAGACGATTGGTTTCAGCAAGGGCTGAAATCCAGTAAATCACAAAAAGCGGGAAGAGTGGGATCCAAAACCAATGTAAAAGTCCACCCGCTTGGGCATGCACAATGGTCCGTATATTCATGCTGCCTGCTGCCATTAAGACACCGATAACCGCGAGCCCCATGGGGATTTCATAAGCAATGAGTTGTGCAGCGGCACGTAAGGAACCTAACAGTGCATATTTCGAATTCGAAGCCCATCCAGCAATAATAATGCCATAGACGCCTACGGAACTCATCGCTAAGAGGTATAGCAAGCCCACAGAGATATCTGCCAACACGCTATTATCTTGAAAAGGGATCACGGCCCACATAGCCAGCGCCGGTGTTAATACTAAAATGGGCGCGAGGATAAATAAATAATGATTGGCGCGTGCGGGGATCAGAACTTCTTTGAAAAGTAGTTTGAGCGCATCGGCCAAGGGTTGTAGCAGACCTAAAAATCCCACCCGATTAGGTCCTCGACGATCTTGGATCCAAGCAATCACACGGCGCTCGGCAAGGGATAAATAGGCCGCAAGCAGTATGAGTGAGATAGTGATCAGTAAAATTTTGGCCAGCATCCAAGCCAAAGCACTCGGGTTAAGCATGCTCTGATTCTTCCTTCGGATAAATGTTAAGACAGGTGTAGGGCAAGCCTAGTGCACGTGTTTTTTCAAATCCCTGGGGAATCATCACACTGCCCTTGGGAATGGATTCATCTATCATACAGGATAAAAGCACTTTGCAATATGGCGTATGGACCCATGCCTTTGAACCTTGTTTTAATCCTAAACGACTGGCCAATACTGTATTCAAATAGAGTGCAGGCTCTCCAGCATCGGCTGTTTGCTGCAAAGAGGCTGCACGCCTTAGGATCCCATCGGCTGCATACAGTGGCAGCGGCGCTATACGAATCAGGGCATTGGATTCTAGCGCTTCTAACACACAGGGATCTTTCGACAAGGTTTGACTGACTTCGTCATTGCGAGCATCGTGAAGCAATTCAGAAACAGCGCCATTTTCAATCGATGCTTTTGCAGCGACTAACACCGCTGCCATGGAACGATAATCCCCGACGACTTGGCATGCTTTGCTCAAAAGGGATAGAACATCCCACCCGGTTTTACTGTTTGCAAGCGGTGCATGACAGGCCTCGAAGGATTGCCAACGACCTTCGACATTGATCCGAGTACCCGCACTTTCTGTAAAAGGTGTGATAGGTAATAAAATATCTGCCATTTCAAGCAAAGCTGAACTTTCAAAAGGTGTCATGACGATTATTGTGGATGCTTTTTTAAAAGCTTCGACTAATTGATGGGCAAAAATAGAATCCTCGAGCTCTACATTAAACAGGATATAAGCCTTGAGCGCCGTTTCTGCCATTTGCTGGGTTGTGAGTCCCCTTTGCAGAGGCGCTATCGGTCTACCGCCTGTTAAGCGATGTGGCAGACAACCCATTAACCAGGCCCCCGCACTATTACTACCTTCGGTTAAAACGCCCTGTGTTGCGCCGATCAGGGCAGCAATATGCTTTGTAAGCATGCAAATTTCTGTATATTGTGGATGTGAAATCGCCAATGATCCCAGAATAATCGAAGGCTTTGTCGCTATGGTTAAACAATGCGCCATTTTTCTATCGTCTGCATCAATCACCAATGTCTCTAAAATCGGTATCGAAGGTGGTAGAGGACTTTGACTCTGCGCTAGCAAGGCTTTTAAAAGCCTTGCTAGACCGAATGCTATCTGCCCACTCTCTACAATCGTTTTATGCGCAACAGCCATATTGAAGGGAAAATCGATGGGATTGATAAGGCATAAATGCCCCCCTGATAACACCATTTGACGCAGACTTAAGGCGACAATCGGTTGTTCCTTGGTGATATAAGATCCCACTAATAAAACGGCCGATTGTGTAGCCAATGTTTCTAGGTTCATGCCCAACGCTGGAAAGAGCGGTGCGTTCTCTGCCACACGAAAATCGCTTTGACGTAGTCGATGATCAATATTCTGGCTACCCAATCCTCGGATCCATTGCTGTAATAGATAGGCTTCTTCGACCGTTGCATTGGGTGAAACCAGCGCCCCCAGTGCATGAGGACCTGTCTCCTGAATAATCGTTAAGAGCTTCTGGGCTGTATAATCCAAAGCTTTTTCCCAAGAAACGGATTCCCAGGTTTGATTGATTTTTATTTTAGGTGTTGTTAAACGATCCGTATAAAGCGCTTCATAACTAAATCGATCCCGATCGGCAATCCAAGCAGCCGTGATACTAGCATTTTCTTGGGGTACAACCCGCACAATCTTTTCATGGCGCACATGGACATACAGAGGACTACCGACACAATCATGGGCTGCAATCGTGGGCATCTGTTTTAATTCCCACGCACGGGCTGTATAGCGAAAAGGCTTGGCGGTTAAAGCACCTACAGGGCACAAATCAATCACATTGCCCGATACTTCCGAATGGATATTATGTTCTAAAAAAGTACCAATCGAAGTATCTTCGCCACGACCTATGCCACCTAATTCGCGCACCCCTGCAATTTCCTGGCCAAAACGCACACAACGGGTACAATGAATGCAACGTGTCATATCGCTTTGAATAAGGGGCCCTAGATTTTTATCTTGAATAATACGTTTTTCTTCTTCGTAACGGGAAACATCCATCCCATAGCCCATCGATAAATCTTGTAATTCGCATTCCCCACCTTGATCGCAGATAGGACAATCTAAAGGATGATTGAGCAGTAAAAATTCTAAGACAGATTTTTGAGCCTGCAAAACCTTAGGCGATCGGCTCTGTATTTTCATCCCATCACTAATAGGCGTTGCACAGGCTGGCAGTAGTTTAGGGGACTTTTCAACTTCCACCAAACACATACGGCAATTGGCTGCCACCGATAGCTTTTTATGATAACAAAAACGTGGAACTTGAATACCGATAGCATCCATCACCGCTATAATGGGTTGACCGGCTTCAGCGGTAACTTTTTTTCCATTGATTTCTATGATTGCCATTCAAACCTCATCTAAAAAGCGTGCAACCCTTCTGTTGAATATGATCTTCAAATTCTTGACGAAAGTATTTGATAAAACTCATGACGGGCATCGCTGCAGCATCGCCAAAGGCACAAATGGTACGACCTCTTATATTAGAGGCAATATTTTCTAGTATATCGATGGCTGTCCGTTCGGCTTCTCCACGGTAAATATTATCGGTTAAGCGTGCCAACCAACCCGTGCCCTCTCGGCAAGGACTACACTGGCCACAGGATTCATAGCGATAGAATTGGGTTAATCGACTTAATATTTTTACCATACAGGTCTTTTCATCCATCACAATCACCCCCCCTGATCCTAGCATCGATCCGGCCTTACTGAGTGAATCATAATCCATATTTAGATCCATGATCACAGAGGCCGGTAATACGGGCGCAGAGGATCCACCTGGGATCACTGCCTTTAGCGCATGTCCTTGACGCATGCCACCCGCCAAGGCTAATAATTCCTTAAAAGGGATCCCTAAGGAGACTTCATAATTACCCGGTTTATTCACATGCCCGGAGACACTAAAAATTTTTGTGCCACCATTATTGGGTGTGCCCAAACCGAGGAACCATTCGGCACCATGCTGCAAAATAACCGGCACCGAAGCAATGCTTTCGGTATTATTAATAGTCGTAGGACAACCATAGAGTCCATGACTCGCTGGAAAGGGTGGTTTAAAACGGGGAAAGGCTTTTTTGCCCTCAATGGAATCCATTAACGCTGTTTCTTCACCCACAATGTAAGATCCTGCCCCTCGAAGATTATGAATCTCGCACTGAAAATCGCTTCCTAAAATAGAGGGTCCCACAAGGCCCAAGGCACGGGCTTCTGCTAAAGCGTTTTCCATCCGTACAAAAGGTTCATGAAATTCGCCCCGTACATAGTTATAAGCCACACGGGCCCCCGTGACATAACAGCCAATAAGCAGGCCTTCAATAATCTGGTGGGGATTAAAGCGCAAAATATCCCTGTCTTTAAAAGTACCCGGTTCGCCTTCATCGGAGTTACAAAGCAAATAACGTGGCAAAGTGCTTTGTTGTAACATAAAGCTCCATTTAGTACCCAAGGGGAACCCGGCACCACCGCGACCTCGTAAAGCGGCGTTTTTAAGGATATCGATAATCGCTTGTGGACTTTGTTTTTCTTGCAGTATTTTTTTGAACGATTCGTACCCCCCCACGCTTTGATAAGCTTCTAAGCTCCAAGGTTCTGGATGATGGAGGGTACGAAAACACACTTCATTGGCCATAGCCCTACTCCAACCCTTCTAAAAGAAGATCAATGCTTTGGGGTGTGAGATGCTCATAATACTGTTCATCGATATGCATGACCGGGGCCCCGCCACACGCGGCCAAACATTCAACGGCCTTTAAAGTAATACGTCCATCGGCTGTGGTTTGTCCGCAGGTAATATTTAAGCGATTTTCAAGATGTGCAAGCATCGCTTCTGCATCGCGTAATAAACAGCTAATATTGGTACAAATACTAATGGTATGCCGACCGATGGGTTGAAGGTTAAAGTGATCATAAAAAGAGGCGACTTCATAAACGGCTATTTTTGGCATGCCTAAATAAGCCGCTACCGCATCCATGGCATCGGGTGTTAAATGACCACCCTGCTCTGCTTGCACCGTTCTTAAGGCAAACAGTACCGCCGACTGTTTTTGATCGACAGGAAATTTTTCTAAGCAAGCATCAATCGCTTGTTTGGTTTTATAGGATAAAAGCGTTGTCATAACACCCCAAGCCTCGCAGTGATTGTCATACTATAATGCTCACCGATCGATTTCTCCAAAAACAATATCTTGTGTCCCAATCATGGTCACCACATCGGCTAACATATGCCCTCTGACCATTTCATCTAAGGCCGATAAATGGGCAAAACCTGCCGAACGTATTTTAAGACGATACGGTTTATTGGCACCATCTGAAATAAGATAAACGCCGAATTCACCTTTGGGATGTTCAATGGCCGCATAGGTCTCCCCCACTGGTAAGACATAGCCCTCGGAAAATAATTTAAAGTGATGGATCAAGGATTCCATTTTTGTCTCGATAGCCACACTAGAAGGCGGCGCTATCTTGTGATTATGAATCATCACCGGTCCTTGGTTTTCTTTTAACCATGCCACGCATTGTTTGATTATTTTAGTTGATTGGCGCAGCTCTTCAACCCGAACTAAATAACGATCGAAGCAATCGCCCGCTGTACCAATAGGGATCTCAAAATGCATCTGATCATAGACGGCATAAGGCTGTTTTTTACGGAGATCCCAGGCAATACCTGAACCACGTAACATCGGTCCTGTAAAACCTAATTGTAGCGCACGCTCAGGGCTAACAACACCAATGCCAACGGTGCGCTGTTTCCAAATACGATTATCGGTTAACAATGTTTCATATTCATCGATACATTTTGGGAAGCGTTCGGTAAAATCGCTTATAAAATCTAATAAGGTACCCGTTCGGTTATGGTTCGATTGATCAACCGCTTTTTGTGATCGCCATCTGGAAGCTTTATACTGAGGCATCTGCAGGGGTAAATCTCGATACACCCCCCCAGGACGATAATAGGTTGCATGTAATCGTGCCCCTGAGACTGCTTCATAACAATCCAATAAATCTTCGCGCTCTCTAAAACAATAAATAAACATGGACATCGCCCCAATGTCCAACGAATGAGAACCTAACCATAGCAAATGGTTTAAAATACGGGTTATTTCATCAAATAATACCCGAATATACTGCGCGCGCGGAGGCGCTGTAATACCCAGCAGTTTTTCAATAGCCATCACATAAGCATGTTCATTACACATCATGGACACATAATCTAAGCGATCCATATAACCAATGCTTTGATTATAGGGTTTTGTTTCTGCAAGCTTCTCAGTTGCACGATGCAAAAGGCCTATATGGGGATCGGCCTGTTCGACCACTTCCCCATCCATTTCTAAGATTAATCGTAAAACACCATGGGCTGCTGGATGTTGGGGTCCAAAATTAAGGGTATAATGCTGTATTTCGCTCATGGTTGTTCCGGCCTTCGATCTAAATCTTTATAACGATGGTCATCACGAATGATTTTTGGCACTAAAATTCTAGGTTTAATGCTCACAGGCTCATAAACAACACGCTGATCTTTGGCTGAATAACGCACCTCCACCGTGCCACTGAGTGGAAAATCTTTTCTAAAAGGATGTCCTACAAAACCATAATCGGTTAATAGCCTTCGTAAATCAGGATGATTTTCAAAGATAATACCGAAGAGATCGTAAGCCTCCCGTTCATACCAATTGGCAACATTCCAAATGGTGGTGACAGAAGGTAGTGTGGGGGGATCGCCTGGCGCAAAGACTTTCAAACGCAATCGTTGATTATGACGAAGGGATAGCAAATGATAGACCGCATAAAAGCGTTTTTGACGTAAATCGGCGCTTGGGTCTGGCTCGGCATGCGCATCAACCACGCTGAGCCCTGTGACCGCTCTAGAAAACCCTTCTGTACTTGCTGTATCGGTTGCCCACTCTGCAAGACCATAGTGTAGATAATCGACACCACATAGATCGATAAGCAGTTCAAAAGCAAGCAACGGATCATCACGTAATAATAGGCAACTTTCCAGCAGATCTTCTGCGAGGATGACAACCGTTAATTCATCGCGTACAAGATGAAGGCTTTGCAGCTTAGCGCCTAGGCATTGTTCCACAGTATTCGATAACAGGTCACTCAAAAAAAACTCCCTTTCAGATCAAAGGCCGCGCAAGGGTATTCGTACGTTTTATTTTATTTTGTAATTGGATAATGGCATACACCAAGGCTTCCGCGGTAGGTGGACAACCGGGTACATAAATATCGACCGGTACGATACGATCGCACCCACGCACCACAGAATAGGCGTAATGGTAATAGCCCCCCCCGTTCGCACACGATCCCATAGAAATCACAAAACGTGGCTCGGCCATTTGATCATAAACACGACGTAAAGCGGGTGCCATCTTATTGCACAGCGTGCCCGCAACAATCATCACATCCGATTGGCGGGGACTCGGCCTAAACATCGTTCCAAAACGATCTAAATCGTAACGCGCTGCGCCCGCATGCATCATTTCTACGGCACAACAGGCGAGTCCAAAGGTCATGGGCCATAAAGATCCTGTACGCGCCCAGTTAATGAGTGAATCAAGGGTTGTGGTCACAAAACCTTCCTTTAATACGCCTTCTATTCCCATTCTAAAGCCCCTTTCTTCCATTCATAGATAAAGCCTAGGATCAACAAGGATAGGAAAATCCCCATCCCCACAAAACCAGACCAAGGGATCTGATCCAAGGCAATGGCAAAAGGAAATAAGAAGACTATTTCCAGATCAAAAATAATAAAGAGAATCGCAACCAGATAGAAGCGGATATCAAAACTGATCCGCTTTGTATGAAAAGGCTCAAAACCACATTCATAAGGCGCGGCTTTTTGAGGATTCGGACGTCTGGGACCTAGGCAGGCGCCCAGGATAAGGAGTGCAGCGCCTAGGAAGACCCCTACGCCTATGAAAACAAAGATCGGAATATAATGATCGATCATAGTTACCCATACCTTAAGAACTCGTAGTAGTATAAGACAAAATACTGCACTAAAGTAATCATAAAGTGAGTCTCACTCAGGAGTAGATTAGTTATAATGCAGGCTAATAAATTTTCAAATCAGCTTATTCAAGAAGAAGGTTTTACCCTTATTGAATTAGTCTTCGCCATCGTGATTATCGGTATTTTAGCGGCTGCGGCCCTCCCGCGATTTTCCAATATAAAGGACCAAGCTAATATCGCTGCTAATCGGGCTTTTGCCGGTGCTTTCAAGGCAGCTTTAGGAACGGCACATGCTGCATGGATTATTGCAGGTGCGCCAACCTTAAATAACAACCCTCTCACCCTGGATAGCAACGATAGCAATACTGTTATACGATTAAACAACAATGGATGGCCATCAGGTGGTTGGGGGATCTCCAACTTAACGATACCCAAATCTAGTTGTGCATCAGTTATTAGCACGACATCCAATACATCCACCGGTAGAATTCTTGCTACCCCCCCTCAAAGTGCCTATTACCAGTCTGGCGCTGCACCCTGTAGCGACAATCCTTGTTATTATGTGCGAAATGTAGCCGTTAATGGTGTTTGTACCTATATTCTCTATAATGGTTCAACCCCCGCTAATCCAGCACATGGCGTTACTTATAATTACATTACTGGAGAGGTACGCACTTATTAGCAGACGCGCTGGACCTATAGACGCGACTTCTAGTCTGATTCATCTTCTTCAATCGCACGCATACTCAAACGCACCCGACCCTGACGATCAATCTCTAAGACCCTCACTTTCACAAGCTGCCCTTCAGATAAGACATCCGACACGGCTTCGACTCTATCATCGGTAATTTGTGAAATATGAACCAGTCCATCACGGCCTGGCAAGAAGGTTACAAAGGCGCCAAAATCGACAATGCGTGCGACGGTACCTTCATAAATTCTACCAATTTCGGGTTCCTCGACAATACCGGCAATACGGCTGCACACGGCCTCGGCAGCTGCTCTATCAACCGCTGCGATTTGTATGCTGCCATCATCGGAAATATCGACGGTCACACCTGTATTATCAGTCAGCGCCCGAATAACAGAGCCACCTTTACCAATCACTTCCCGTATTTTTTCAGGGTTAATCTTCAAGGTAATAATCTGTGGTGCATAGGCAGAAGTCTGACCTCTGGGTGCGGGCAGGATTTGATCCATCACCCCTAAAATGTGCTGGCGCCCTGCTTTGGCTTGCTCCAGCGCCACTTCCATAATGGCTTCAGTAATACCGTCAATTTTAATGTCCATTTGCAAAGCGGTTACACCCAGATGGGTACCTGCCACTTTGAAATCCATATCGCCTAAGTGATCTTCATCGCCCAGAATATCGCTCAACACTTGGAAACGATCGTCTTCTTTAATAAGCCCCATGGCAATACCGGCTACGGCCGATTTAAGCGGAACACCCGCATCCATGAGGGCTAAACTGGCACCACAGACGGTTGCCATAGAACTAGAACCATTGGATTCGGTGATCTCGGAGACGATTCTTAAGACATAAGGATATTCTTTAGGTAACACGGCTTTCATCGCACGTTTGGCTAACATCCCATGCCCAATCTCACGGCGCTTAGGACTGCCCATCATCCCAATTTCACCCACTGAATAAGGAGGGAAATTATAATGCAACATAAAGGGATCTTTGTATTCGCCTAAAGGGCTATCAATGAGCTGTGCATCTTTGCCAGTGCCCATCGTTAAGGCCACAATCGCCTGGGTCTCACCACGGGTAAATAAAGCTGAACCATGGACCCGCTTTAAAAAGCCCGCTTTACCATGAATGGGACGAATGGTTTTAAAATCACGTCCATCGATACGGGGTTGTCCATCCAAAATACGTCCTCTTACCACCGCACGATCGAGCTTTTCAATGATTTTCTCGACTTGAGCCTTACGCTCTTCAGCATGCTCAGCCGTGGCTAAAGCTTCTAGCACTGTTTCTCGAATGGCTTTTAATTGCAATGCACGTGCGCCTTTTTCATGGATCTGATAAGCCGCAAGGGTATCTTGCTCAGCCAAACGCTTCACCTGTTCTGCTAAAAGCGTATCTTCTGCTACAGGCTTCCAATTGTGTGCGGGCTTTGCAGCACCTTCTGTTTGGGCTAATTCTTCAATAGCCTGTATAACAGCCTGGTAAGCTTTATGACCAAAATGAACAGCCCCTAACATAATGGCTTCTGAAAGTTCATGCGCCTCGGATTCAACCATCAGCACTGATCGCTTGGTACCGGCAATCACTAAATCCAGTTCAGATTCTTTGAGTACAGCCTGGCTGGGGTTTAAAACATACTCACCATTCTTGTAACCCACACGTGCGGCACCCATGGGCCCATTAAAGGGTAATCCAGAGAGTGTCAGCGCTGCCGAGGCACCGATCAAGGCGGGGATATCGGCATCAATATTGGGATCAAGCGATAAGACGGTCGCTACCACTTGTATATCGGAAGAAAAACCTTTAGCAAACAGGGGTCTAATAGGTCTATCCATTAAACGGGCAATTAAAGTCTCTCTTTCAGTAGGACGACCTTCACGTTTAAAGAATCCCCCAGGGATTTTACCTGCAGAATAATAACGCTCTTGGTAATCGACTCTTAAAGGCAAGCAACCTTGCATTTTGCTAGGTCCATCTCCCGCTACAACGGTGACCAACACCATCGTATCACCCAGACTCACCATGACAGAGGCGGTCGCTTGTCTGGCAACAAGACCTGTTTCTAAAACTAATACATGTTCACCATATTGAAGCGTTTTTTTCATTAAACTCACAGAAAATCCTTACACACACTACTAAAAACCAAAGGGATTAAGACACGATTAAAGGCATACAAAACATTAACCACGCAGCTTGAGTTCCTGGATTAACTTTGTATAAATGCTCATACTTTTACGCTTAAGATAAGCTAATAATTTACGACGACGATTGACCATGCTAATCAAACCACGACGGGAATGAAAATCTTTTTTGTGGATTTTCAGATGTGCAGTCAAGCTGGTAATCGTTGTGGTTAACAAGGCAACCTGAACTTCTGAAGATCCTGTATCGCCAGGTGCTCGTCCAAATTGTTCTACCACTTCCGCTTTTATATGGGCGCTCGAGCGCATAGAGACTCCTCCAAAAAGTTATTTAACTATAAAATAAAAAGCATACATAGCCGGTAGTGTAACACGTAATATTAGGCGAGAGTAAGGGTGTCTGTTGATAGCATGCGCCTAGGTGCAACACATTCGTTATCCAAGATCTGCCCGATGCCTAAAAACTGATTTTCCAGCGTATGCAAACAAACCCATTGTCCTGCCATTAATTCGATGATGGGAACTTCAGATAATACGCCCGATTCAGGCAGAGGCAAAACCTGGCCTTTAATAGCCCGATCGGCAAAGGCTGCATCGAGTCGTAGAATAGGCAAATCAAGGCCACTATTGACCGGTAATAAGCAGGCCTTTAAGGCCGCTCGCCCCCCTTCTACTAAAACGCTGTTGAGATCTTCAAACCTTAACATTTGTTCTGACTGATAAGGCCCCGCTGCTACCCGCCTTAAAGCACTCACATGGGCTCCACATCCTAAAGCCTCTCCTATAGACTCGACCAGACTGCGAATATAGGTGCCCTTGCTTACCACGACATCCAGATCGAGGGTATCTTTTCTTAATGCTAACAAGCTTAGTTTATAAATGCTTACTTCACGGGGTGTACGTTCAATCACAATGCCTTTTCGTGCCAGTTTATAGAGGGTTTTTCCCTGATATTTCAGGGCCGAATACATGGGTGGCACTTGTAAAAGTGTCCCTCTAAACTGGGCCAGTACTTTTTCTACATGGGATTCAGAAAGCACAGGGATGGGCCGTCTCTCTAAGATTTCCCCTTCTAGATCGCCACTGTCTGTGCGAATGCCTAAAGCAGCCGTCACTTGATAATGCTTATCCGCTTCCAGCGAAAAACGAGAAAACTTAACCGCCTCGCCAAAATAAAGGGGTAAAAGGCCCGTGGCCGTGGGATCCAGACTGCCCCCATGTCCTACCTTCGTAGTGGCTTTCAATAAGTTTTTAGCTTCTTGTAAAGCACGATTGGAAGTGACACCCAGCGGTTTATCGAGAATGAGAATACCGTGAACTGTGCCCAACAGCGTTATGCCTCACCTGTAATGAGAGTCTCATAAGGTTTTGCCAGTTTGTATTTTCGTGCTTTATTAGAATGATCTATCATTTCCAAAAATCCAGCTTCTACCCATTTTTTACACAGCGCAGTATTGGTGCGAGGCAGAAAGCCAAATAGCACTCCAATCTGCTTACTCGTAATCACGTCATAATTTTTAAATAATTCTAGTGCCCTGCGTTGCTTGGGATCTAATGTCCTCATTAAATCGGCCTGATCTTTCTCACCTTTATTTTGAGAGAAACCCATTTGCATGACTACCTTTTCAAAGGCAAAGGACATCCCTTCAACGAAATATTCAATCCAGCCCGTAATATCACTTTCAACGCGACCAAAATAATAATTATGAGAAGGACCAATACTGATTGCACGATAATAGGCCAGTAAATTCTTCGCATAATATTCTTCCAATGAATACAAACCTTTTAAATCATATTGACCCAAATGCAAAATCAGTGTGGTCAACAATCTTGCAGTACGACCATTACCATCATAATAGGGATGGATAGTTGCAAATTGGTAATGCGCAATAGCCGCAACCACCGGGCATGGCAGCGCCTCAGCTTTTTTAAGCCAATCGATTAAATTTCGCATTAAACTTGGAACATCCTTAGATTCAGGCGGCATATACACAATAGTGCCTGTAGAGCCATCTCTGATAACATTTTGGCCATCACGATAGGGGGTTGGTGTCACCTTGGTGCGGCCATCGCTCATAACCAGGGCATGAAGTACCTGTATGACTTTTTCGGTAATAGGATGGTTTTGAGCAGCGTATTGTTCAAGTTGCGCTAAAGCCGCGTAATAACCCTTAATTTCATGTTCATCACGTTCACGCCCAGGAAAATGTCCTTTTAAAGTTAAGACTTCCCTTACTTCATCAGCGCCTAAACGATTACCCTCAATCATCGTAGAATAGTGAGTCGTATATAATTTCGCGGTTTCGCGCAAAGAAGCTAGAACACCCGGATTGATAGGTAGCAAGCAAACTTTTTGTTTTGCAGCCTCGATACGCATCAAGTGCTTTACGATATTTGGATTGAGTATATACACTGGATTGAAAGTCGTCGGCATCATAAACGCCCTATACTAGCTTGTCTGATGCTCTTATTATGCCGATAAATTTCCGATAAATCAACTATAAGGTGCGGATAAACAGGCATGATAATCACTGTTTTCTAATCTCTGCTAGAGGAAAGAGTGCTTTCAAGCACCTAAGGTAAGATTCCATAGAATCTAAACCCATCGTTTTTCTGCGTTTATTGAGTTCCAACCACGTTCCTTCGTAAGGGTATAGTTTCAATGTACCCGCTTCAAGGTGAAATTGGGTACCATATCGTTGTTTGATATTCAGCGCTGGATAATAGGAACATAAGCGATCATACAATAATGCATAATCTGCAAGACTCATTTCATGCTTAGGTAAATGCTCTAATATAAAAAGCACCCTGTGCTGAAAATCAACATCGGGTGAATGTTGTACGATGATCCAGGCATCATTTGCTGCTGACTGCCCAAATTCGCTTATGGTAAACCAGGGCGTTAGGAGAAGCAGTTTTTTTAGTTCAGCCGTATTCTCGCTATCTATTTTTTCCATAAGCTTTAATAGAGATTGGTTGTTTTTTTCGAAAATATGCTTTCCGATCATTTCATTCACGATGGGTGCGTTCCACACATCTACCCTCATCATCTGATCCACTTCAGCCATGTGTTTTAATTTTCGCTGTATACAAGGCTTATCGCAAATGCTTTGATCTTTAGGCGTGTCTTTTATAAAGTTTTGTTTCTTTATTTTGATGTTTTTATCGGCTAATTGAACGAGGGATTCCAAGAAGTATAAAAAATAATGAGAAATGTGAAGAAAACTTGAAAAATGTCTAACTGCTCGATACACAAGACGCGATCAGCGTCTCCATGCGACTACCACGCACCACCGATTCATCGTAAACAAATTGTAGCCGTGGAACCACTCTTAAACGCAGAGCAGAGGCTAAACAAGAACGGAAAAAACCAACCCCTTTATTGAGGATAGCGATGGTTTCGGCAACTTTTTCTTCTTCTAAAACAGATACATAAATACGGGCGGATTTTAAATCTTTGGTGAGCGTGACAGACATCACGGTGACCATGCCCACACGCGGATCTTTAAAATCTTGACGGATCGCACAGGCAATCGCCTTGTGGATCACATCTTCGACACGCTTGTTGCGACTTACATTACCAATCATTTCAGTGTTCTTAATACTTTGACGGTTTCATAGACTTCGATCTGATCGCCGGGTTTGACATCGTTATAATTTTTAACGCCAATACCACATTCCATGCCCGCACGTACTTCGTTGGCATCTTCTTTAAAGCGACGTAAGGACTCTAATTCACCCTGATAAATAATGATATTATCGCGTAATACACGGATCGGATAACCACGCTTGACGAACCCTTCACGGACCATACAACCCGCAATCGCACCAATCTTGGTAGATCGAAAGACATCCCGCACTTCGGCTAAGCCTAAAATACGTTCTTTAAATTGAGGTTCGAGTAAGCCATGAATGGCACGTTTAATATTATCGACCACATCGTAAATAATACTGGAATAGTAAAGTTCTACCCCATTTTTCTCGATCAAGGTACGGGCTGCTACATCAGCACGCACATTAAAGCCAATGAGTACTGCCTGGGATGCCATCGCTAAAGCAACATCCGATTCGCTAATGCCACCCACACCTGCCGCAATAATTTTAACTTTAACTTCATCGGTCGATAAGGCTTCTAAAGCATCGCTTAAAGCTTCAGCAGAACCATGTACATCGGTTTTAAGCATAATATTGAGTGTTTTAAGGCCACCCTGCTGCATGCGATCGAAGAAACCTTCTAAATGCGCGGCGCCCTGCTTCAACATGCGTACATCACGATGTTTGGTATGACGAAAGAGCGCAAGCTCTCTGGCTTTTCTTTCATCATCCATCACCACAAAAGGCTCCCCTGCTTGTGGAATACCGGATAATCCTAAGACTTCAACCGGTATCGAAGGACCGGCCTGTGTGATGGATTTTCCTAATTGATCATGAATGGCACGCACACGACCATATTCTGAACCGGTTAGTAAGATATCACCGACTTTTAAGGTTCCCATCTGAACCAAGACCGAAGCCACAGGGCCACGACCCTTATCCAAACGGGATTCCAAGACCAAGCCACTGGCATGCCCTTGAACCGGTGCTTTCAAATCAAGCATTTCAGCTTGTAGTAAAACCCCTTCTAACAAGGTATCAATCCCTGTGCCTTCTTTCGCAGACACGGGTACAAAAATAACGTCTCCACCCCAAGCTTCTGGTACTAATCCATGGGTGGATAATTCGCGCTGAATACGCTCTAGATCGGCTTCTTTTTTATCAATCTTATTAATTGCCACAACGATGGGTACCTGGGCCGCTCTGGCATGTTGTACCGCTTCGATAGTCTGTGGCATCACACCGTCATCAGCGGCCACAACCAAAATAACAATATCGGTACATTTAACACCGCGGGCTCGCATCGCTGTAAAAGCAGCATGACCTGGGGTATCTAGGAAGGTAATCGTGCCTCCCTTTATTTTCACATGATAGGCACCGATATGCTGCGTAATACCACCAGCCTCTTTATCGACCACTTTGGTATGACGAATATAATCTAAAAGTGAGGTTTTCCCATGATCCACATGTCCCATGACAGTCACAATCGGTGCACGCGGCAATGAGACTTCAGTATTATCGCTGGGTATAAAGGCTTCGGCGCTTTGATCTTTCTCAAGCGTTACCGTATGGCCCATCTCTTCCACCAAGATAGTTGCCACATCTTTATCGATAGGTTGATTAATGGTCACAATAATGCCTAGCTTCATCAGCGTTTTTATGACTTCTGAAACCTTCACAGACATTTTCTGCGCTAATTCGCTGGCTGTATTGATTTCTGCAATGGCTATTTCACGTACCAATGGTTTGGTGGGCTTCTCAAAAATATGCTTTCTCTGAATTTCTTCTACCAAGGTTTTAATTTCTTTTTTATGTGCTCTGGTGTTGACCACTTTAGAACCTTTGGATTTAACCTTGGGCCCACGCCACGCAGCCGATGCAGGCGGGACGATGGCATCACTCGTTTGCAGGCTCTGATTATCAAGCACGCTATCCTCTTCAAGTTCAGCATTTTCAGCCGATAATACATCGATCACTTTAACAATATTGCCCTTATGCCACTGGGAGGCTTCATCTTCTCGGGCTCTCAGCTTTGCTTTATGACGTTTTTTCTCGATATCATCCAATGATTCTTTGGCGGAACGTGCACCTTTTTTGGGTGCATTTACGGTGGCCCATTCATCTTTTTTAGCGTTTTCAGTCACTGTCTGGGCTGTAGGTATTTCGCTCAAAGTCTCTGGCACTAGGCCTGTATCGGGTAATGCTTCTACCGGATCCTGTGACTTGGCAGCTTCAGTGTTTAGAGGTGTTTCGGCTATTCCTTCCGCTAAAGTTTCTGTTTCAATCTCGGCTGCGGCTTCTGGTACTGCACCCTTCACATAAACCTGACGCCTTTTGCGCACCACACTCACGGTGCCTTTTTGACCTGAAGATCGTTGAACCTTAATTTCTGTTTTGCTTTGACGTTTCAAACTGATTTTTTTAGAACCAAGACTTAAGGTTTTAGGCTTGTCTTTATCTAAGAGATCCAATAGGGCTTGCGTGGCTTCTTCGGGTACAATAGCGGTTGGATCTAAGTCAAAACCAACGGCTTTGAAGCGCTCGGTTAAGTCTTGGATTTCCATCCCGAAACTTTTTGCTAATTGTTCAAGCGTTCTCGCTGACACACCCTTCTCCTCACGATCTTAAAGCCTGCTATACAAACCAATGGGCTCTAGCGGCCATGATGAGATCAGCTGCTTTACTCTGATCTAAATCCATAATATCTTTAATATCATCAACCGCCAACTCTGCTAATGCATCACGTGTCAAAATGCCACGATCGGCTAAAGCAGCTGCTAAGGCTGGGTCCATACCTGGTAGCGCTAATAAATCTTCGGCGATTGTTTTATCGAGTCGCCCTTTGCTTGCCATGGCCTCTGTTAATAAGGCATTTTTTGCACGCGTTCTTAATTCATTCACGATTTCTTCATCAAATCCCTCAATCGCCAATAATTCTTCCACTGGCACATAAGCGACTTCTTCCAAACTCGTAAAGCCTTCTTCGATCAGCACATTAGCGACTTCTTCATCCACTTCCAAAGCTTGGGTTAAAACAGAAACCAAGCTCTGTTGTTCCGCTTCCGTTTTAGCCTTGGCATCGCTATCGGTCATCACATTCAAATCCCAACCGGTTAATAGGCTGGCCAATCGAACATTTTGACCATTTCTACCAATCGCTTGGGAAAAATAAGCCTCCGATACTGCGACATCCATGGTGTGAGCATCGTCATCGACCACAATAGAAATCACTTCGGCAGGTGACATAGCATTCATGACAAATTGGGCTGGATTATCATCCCACAGTACAATATCAACCCGCTCGCCACCCAATTCATTCGAGACAGCCTGTACCCGCGCACCACGCATCCCAACACAAGCACCGACCGGATCAATACGACCATCATTGGTTTTCACAGCAATTTTAGCACGTATACCAGGATCCCGTGCTGCACGCTTAATCTCAATAATACCCTCGCCCACTTCAGGCACTTCAACTTTAAATAATTCAATCAGCATTTCATTTGCGGTACGACTTAAGACCAGCTGAGGTCCCCGCGCTTCTTTTACAACATCGACCAAATAAGCACGGAGTCTATCCCCAGGTCTTACGGCTTCGCGCGGTAAAATATCTTCTCGGCGCAAAACGGCTTCCGCATTATTACCCAAATCTAAAATAACGGCTTCTCGGTTACTTTTCTTCACAACCCCTATCACAATCTGACCTATTTTCTTGCGGAATTCCTCGGCCACATTTTCATGTTCAGCCTCACGAACCTTTTTTAAGATCACTTGTTTAGCCGTTTGGGCCGAAATACGTCCAAACTCCACAGATTCCATCGGTGATTCGATGATATCGCCAACGATAGCCTTTGGATTACGCTTTAAAGCTTCTGATAAGGCTATTTGCGTGAGCGGACATTCAAGTGCAGCGGCTTCAGCTACTTCACCCGATCCTTCTTCATCGGATTCATCCACTTCGGCAGGAAGCGGATCTGCCACAACGGTCCATTGCCTAAAGGTTTCATAATTGCCCGATTTGCGATCAATCGTTACACGCACATCCATATCGGACATATACTTCTTTTTAGTGGCAGAGACCAAAGCAGCCTCGATAGCTTGGAATATAATTTCCTCCGAGATCCCTTTCTCGTTGGAAACAGCACTTACCATTAGTTTGAGAGGAACATCTTTTGTCATATCAAGCCTCACTACGTTTAACCCCTGGTCTATTCCGGCACTAATCTGGCCTCATTAATCGTCGCAAAATCAAAAAATGCTACGACCCCTTCTGCCATACGCAAACTAAGCGTCTGCCCTTCGACGGCCTGCAAGCAACCTTTAAAGTGTCGCTTACCGTCTCGCTCGACCCTCAGCCGCAGCGTCAAAATTCTACCCACATAAGGTGCACATTGCACGGCCTCAAACAATAGTCGATCCAAGCCTGGCGATGAAACCTCAAGGTTGTACTGTGTGTTCGCAGAGGCAACCCCTAAGGCAGCATTGATCTGCCGACTCGCCTGTATGCAATCCTGCACACTCAAACCACCTACTTTATCCACAAACAATCTTAACAGAATCTGTACTCTGCCCTGTTTCAAGACCTGCAACCCCACCCATGTTAAGCCTAAGCCTTCCACAATGGGCAACATCAGAGCCTTTAAATCGATTCGTTCTGGTCTTTGCATACCCCTAAACAAAAAATGGGCCAAAAGCCCACTTTAGTTTCCCCCTATTAACAAAAAGCCCCTAGCGGGGCCCATTTTAAAAAATATTGGTAGCGGGGGCAGGATTTGAACCTGCGACCTTCGGGTTATGAGCCCGACGAGCTGCCAGACTGCTCCACCCCGCGTCGATGGTGCTGATTCTACTTCCCCTAGAGAAAATTTGCAATACTAGAGAAACCAAAGTGCCCTAGGGTTGGCGCAGAAAAAGAGTCTTAGCTTTATAACTTTCTTCAGGGCCCTCGACATCATAGTCTAATTCAATACTTTCTAAGGTCTTTGTGCCAGGATTTGTCTGACTATCGCGGTAAGTATAGCGATGGGTAGCCCTATACAGATCCCGTGCACATAAATGCTCCCCTCTTGCAATCAAAACATTGTCGACTGTCTCTGGCGATTCGAAGGTTAATTGGTAAAATAAACCCCGCGGGGACCCGCCCTGTGAAAAGTATTTTTTAATGACCTTATCCGCCTCACAGGCATAGAAATATTCCCTATGGGCAGCTAAACAGTGTCCCGTAGCGTTTGTAAAGGTACAAGCTTCTTGATAATGCAATACAGCCTCCCCAGACACCTCCAAGCTTTCCTCCATCACCTCATTCGATGAAAAACCTGTTATGTCTGTAGCCCCTAAACAACGGGTATTCAGACGCTCTTCATCAGAAAACCCTTTAAAAACATCCTTCATTGGCTTTCGCGGATAAAACCAAGCCGTTCCTTGTGCTGAACCCAGCAACACACCGGACCGATCGAAGGTTCGCTTCAGACGCCAGACACCTTTGAAACTCTTTAAAACAGACTTTATGCCCACCGCTTCACCCTCCCACCGCATTTTTTTAAAAAAGGACTCAATGATCAATGTGCGGTAGCATCATAGGCTATTCCACGCATAGGCGGAAGGAACTTTTTCCCCTAGACCCTTTCTAAACAGGTATCCGACAATCATGGTTTTCGTGCTGTTACACGGGTACAGCCTTAAAAAACGACCGTTTGGGGGCAATCGATGACAACCAGCAAGCGCAAGAAAAAAGGCCTATCTCAAAGGCAAGATGATAATCTTGAAGCGGGCCCTTCTAGGACGGAAGATAGTCAACATCATCCCTCTCAGCCAAGCAACCCGAACCTAATCAGTTCATCGACAATAGCCAAAGCCGTGGCAATTGATGCATTATCCAATGACAGCACTATTTTAGAGAGCCCTATTGTCAAACAAATCATTAGCATTGCTGCCGGTTATGGGCTTTTCTTGGGTGCCTTTAAAAGTTTTAAGGCTTTTAGACAATCCTTCAGCGAATTACGCCACGCATGGAAAACGAAAGATCCTGAAGAAAGTGCAGAAAACCACAAACAACGCGTCATGGGAAAAGTCTGGGAATGCGTGAAGCACGCGGCTAGTTTCACAGGTTATGTCGCTTCCATCCTATCCCTGGTTGCTGCGATTTCCAATCCTTTTGGCTTAGCGATTGCGGGTAGCACGGTCACCATCATTACCGCCGTCGGCCTAGGGGCGGCCTTCGTTTCTGTACTCGCTGAAAAGCTTGCCGAGAAAAAAATTACGTCTATAAAAACCTTCTTAAGCACCGTCAAAGAGGCCGTTGATCAATCCGATTTCAAAGATCACCCGCATGCCAAACGATTTAGGAAAATACATGATAAACTGGCAAAAGCGCAGGATATTTATGATAAAGCACGTGGCATTTCTCAAGAATATCGAAAGCATGGCCATGAAAACCCAGCGCTTTTTTTAATAAAAAAAGTTCATGAACATGAGGGACTTTTACTAAAAGCCACACATGCTATAGGGGGCGAGTATTATGAACACATCGCCACATCGACCCTTAAAACCTTAGAATCCTTAAAGAACGATCCCAATCCAATCTATCAAGGCATTTCTTTTGACCAAAAAATGATGGCAGACAATCAGCCAGAATTATTGATTACAGTACCCAGAATCAAAAAAGCAGCGCAGCATGCGATGGACACTGTTCTAGAGCATCCGAGTACGCCTACAACCAAGCCGGCCGATCATATTCGATGTTTTAAAGATCATCATGATCATATTCAAATTCATACGAATACTGATCCAAGCGATGAGACTTTATGTTTGATGATGGCGGCCGTCGCCCCCCAATTAGGCCCCCTCAAAATGAAACCCGGTGGGGATATTAAGCGGATCTTAAGAGTCGTAGAAGCCGCAAAACTCGCCGATGTAGAGCTTGTCATTCACCCTAACGATCGTGCGCGCATTCAGGCGGCAGAACCCGAGTTTAAGGATTATTTTGATGCATTACTTCGGGCGAGTACTAAGCAGTTTCAGACTTATGTAGAAAAAGAAGTTAAGAAACAGGGTGTTCGAGCCTTAGGAGAGATCCCTAAACAGATCCCCAGCCAATGGAAAAGCAGCCCGCAATACACGAAAAAATAAAATTAGGCTAAGCCTAAAAAAACCAAGAGCTTCTGTTTAAAAAAACAGTGTTTACGTAAAAATACCAGGGATTTCTGTCGTTTTAATTTAACAGCCATGTGCAGCGCAAAGTTTTTATCTGTTTTGCTCAAGAGTAAGGGTAGCAATGCCTCATGACCACCCTCAATCGCAGCACTTAAAGGCGTGGTACCACAAAATTTAAAGAAAGCCACATCAGAATGTACGGGCATGGCAAATAAAGCACTCATCACGGTCATATTGGCTTTTTTAATCGCCCCATAAAGCGCTTCTGCATGCAGATAGACACCCCCCGGATCGGAAAAAGCAACCTGACAATCTTGGATTAAAGACAAAGCCCTCGCGGTATCCGCCGACAGGATAGCATTTACAATCTCACGTGCTACTAATTCGATAGCCATAAACCCTCAACTATCTTCGTTTTTATACGCTCTTTTGCCACTGTACGCCGTTTAGTTATCTATCGCAAGATCAAGGGCACCCAGGGCTGCTAAATGCGCACTTACACGCTCTCTATAGGCTTGTATCTGCGAAGTGCTTAAAGGTTGAAGCGTCTGATCCGTTAATTTGGCCTCCAAAAGCAATGCGAGAGCCTTTGCTGTTTTTAACATAGATTCAAAGGCAAAAGGCTGCATCTGATCATCCAGCACCAGCAAAAGGCTGATACCAGGGCTTACAAACGATGAAAAGGTTCTCAGGTCAAAAAAACCAGGTTCTACCATCGATACCACTGAAAAAAGCTTAGCGCCCCTGTTGGCGCCTGCAGCCCGGGGATACTGATAACCATAAAAAATTTGGTTGTCGCCATAAAATAAATGCATTTTTTCAAAGGCTGCCAAAAGTGCGGGGCCCGAAAAAAAAGGGGGCTTGGAAGCCAGTAGGTGCAGGACAATAAAGGATTTTTCTCTGGTTGCGGCCACATGCGCGCGTTCGGATCGTGGATACGGACTTTTCATTTTAGTTGCCAGAGGATGTTTTTTAGTCATCGTACGAATAGGTCTTCTTCGATAGTCCCAGACAATACCTGCAATAATGATACAACTTATCAGTAACAGTATAATGCGCAGACCTGTTTCCATGTTTATGCTCCCACTAAACGCGATGCTTCTTCAATATCGACGGATACTAAACGTGAAACACCCGCTTCTTTCATCGTGACACCCACCAAATGATGCGCTATTTCAATGGCCATTTTATTATGGGTAATAAAAATAATTTGTACATTGTTTGATAAATCTTTCACCAGATCACAAAAACGCCCAATGTTTGCATCATCTAAGGGTGCATCGACTTCATCGAGCAAACAAAACGGTGCTGGATTTAATTCGAATATCGCAAACACCATCGCAACGGCGGTTAAAGCTTTTTCTCCGCCTGAAAGCAAATGGATAGAGCTATTACGTTTGCCGGGTGGTCGTGCCATGACGGAGACACCCGCTTCTAAAGAATCGTCTGCATTTAAAGTGAGCGTTGCCTGCCCTCCCCCAAAAAGACGTGGGAATATTTTTTGAAACGCGCTATTCACCTGATCAAAAGTTGTCTGGAATCGATGACGGGTCTCCTTGTCAATCTTGGCAATCGCTTGTTCTAAGGTTTTCAGAGCTTCCGATAGATCAGCCTGTTGCGCATCTAAATAATGCTTACGTTCTAGCTCACTTTTGTATTCTTCTAGCGCTGCAAGATTAATGGGTCCCAAACGTTCTATACGTTTATTGATTTGTTCTAAATGCGCTGCCCATTCAGACTCATTCGCGGCTGTCGGCAAGGTCTTTAGAACCTCTTCTAAGCTATGGGGTAAATGCGCAAAACTTTCTTGAATTGTCTGCGCACGTGTTTGTAGCACTTGCCAGGCCAAACGTGCCTGTTCCCCTTGCGTTTGGATACTCAGCACGCGTTCTTCGAGCAGCATACGATTTTTTTCTAAAATACGTACTTTTTGCTCTAAGGCTTCTAAGGCTGAACGTGCGGCATTCACCAACTTTTCTGAAACAGCACGCTCCCCTAACAAAGTATCTAATTTTTCAACCCATTCCTTTTCAGGTGTCACAAGTGTTTCTAATTGTTCCTTTAAACTACGCTCACGTTCTAAGACTATTTTCTTCTGTTGCTCCAGTCTTAAGAGCCCTTGTTCGATGGCTGTTTTTTGTGTTAACAAACCTTGCTCTTCTAAACGTAAAGTCTGTTGCTGTTCTTTATGCGTACGTTCATTATGCAAAGCTTGTTCTAATAAATGCTCTAGCGTTTCTCGCTCTTTATGCAGCACAACGCGTTTGTCTGTATCGAGGTGCATCTGCTCTAAGGCTTCCGATAAACGTAAATGCGCGGTGGCCGCTTCTGATTCTGATAACTGCAACCGTTGTTGCTGTTCTAAAACATCGGCCTGATTTCGTATATATTGCGTTCTTAAATGCTCTATATTAGCGCGCAAAGCACTGCGTTCAGAACAACGTTTTTGTAAAATCTGTGCTTCTTCCTGTTGCGCACGGTACAACGATTCTCGTTTGGCGCTTAAGGTTTCGATAGTCTGCTGCTTATCGATAAGTGCTTGCTTCGTGCGATCAATTGTTTGACTTAAAGTCTCTAAAGAATGTTCTAAGGCTTTGATGGTGCTTTCTCTTTCTAAGGTTCCAACCGCGCCTTCTTGACCCCGTTGAACCCTTAACCAATGTGGACCCAACCATAAACCTTCACGCGTAATAAAAGATTCGTCTGCTTGAGCTAAGGCAAGGTGTTCAAGCGCTTCTGCCAAATCCTCTACCACATACACACCCGCTAACAGGTGATGGATCGGGAGATCGGTTCGCAGCTTTGTATGAAGTGCCGTCTGCGAACTTGTTTTTGAGAGGGCTATTGATCCTTTAGCCATCGATTGATCAATAAACGACAGCCGCCCTGTCTCTAAGGTTTCAAGATAACGCGCCATGCCAGAAAATCCAGGCAAACATACGGCTTGTAGAAGATCCCCTAAGACCGTTTCCACCGCTCTTTCATAACCGGGTTCGACGTGAATAATCTCTGCTAAACGTGGATAGCTGTTAAATCCCTGTGCGGCGAGCCAACCTTGAACCGCTTCATCTGTTTTGCCCAACACGACCGCTTGTAAAGCACTGACTGAGGACAAACGCCCATGAAGTGTTTGATACTCTTCTTGTAAAGTGGATAAGGTTTCAGTCACAAGCTTGTGCTGATCTTTGGCTTGCAGAAAGTCTGTGGAAAGGGTTTGCAAGGCTGTTGCTGAATGGGTTGCCTGTCTTTCTTGGGCTAAAACAGCCTCTTCTACTTGCCGAAGCTCTGACTCTAAAGGATCCAACTGGATTAAGGCATATTCTTTCTGTAAACGCTCCAGTTGTTCGGTCGACGCACGACTTTGACGATTAAGCTGTTCAATCCGCACACGTTCTACTTCAGCCAAACGCTGTGCTTTTTGGGCATCCGTCTGGAACAATTCAAAGTTTTGTCTCCACTGCTGTAGTGTTTTTTTAACATCGTTAACAACGGTGGCAGCTTCTAAAACCAAGGTCTGCCTACTCGCTATTTGCGGTGTTAAAACCGTTAAGGCTTCCGATACGGTATGCGCATGCTGTTGGTCGCTTTGTAGCTGCTCATGGACTCGCTGATGCTCGCTTTGGATTTGTGCTAAATCTTGCGTACACGCTTTTTTACGTTCTTGCTGATGTTCCAACTGCTGTTCAATACGGGCAATATCAGCACCCAAGGTATACCAGGCTCCTTGAAGAACCTTCCATTGTTCGGTTTGTTCGGTATATAGAACACGATCTTTTTCTAAATCGAGATCGATACCCGTTTTAAAAGCATTCTGTTCTTCTAGCGCTGTATTGAAGCTTTGGATGATTAAAGCCTTTTCCTTGGATTGCGCTTCTAATACCTGCCAGCGCAGCGCACCCAACTCTGCTTCTAAAATCTGCTGTCTTTGTTTATAGCCTTGATAGCGCTCTGCGGCTTCCGATTGACGCTTCAGACGCTCGAGTTGTTTTTCAATTTCTTGTTGTAAATCGAGAAGCCTATCTAAATTTTCTCGGGTATGCTGCATACGGGTTTCGGTTTCTTGACGACGTCGCTTATAGAGGGAAACCCCCGCCGCTTCTTCGATAAAACCTCTTAATTCTTCAGGCTTGGCCTCGATAATACGTGCGATCATACCCTGTTGGATAATGGCATAGCTGCGAGGCCCCAAGCCCGTACCTAAAAATAGATCGGTAATATCTTTACGTCGACAGCGTGTACCATTCAAAAAATAAGTCGACTCTCCCTCTCGGGAGCCTACACGTCTGACGGAAATTTCCCCATAGTGAGCATACTCACCCCCTAAGCCTGCCGTATTATCAAAACACAATTCCACGGATGCCTGACTAATCGGTTTGCGTGTGGCAGATCCATTAAAAATAACATCCGACATGGATTCGCCCCGCAAATGTTTGGCAGAGCTCTCTCCCATAACCCAACGGATGGCATCGATAATATTGGATTTTCCACAACCATTGGGACCCACGATAGCCATTAAAGGGCTACGTAATTCTAAAACAGTGGGGTCTACAAAGGACTTGAAACCAGAAAGCTTAATCTTTTTTAATTGCATCCGCCTTACCCTAATCAATACGAGCCGCTAGCATAGCGCAGAATTTCATCCCTTGCTATGCCACGACCTATTAGGGCAAAATAGCGCTATGCGTCAAAACACCGTCGATGAAGTTCGTTATCTAACAGCTTGTTTTTACGGCTGGCTTAAGCGTGTGCCTGCACTGCTTTGGCCTCTCTTCTTGCTGTGTGCCCTCTGGTGCATCCCAACCCCCCAGGGCTTAAGCGCACAAACCTGGCATCTCTTCGCTATTTTTTTCACAACCATTATCAGTATTATTCTGAATCCCTTACCCATGGGTGCGATCTGTTTAATGGCATTGGCCTTGTGCGGAATCACCCAAACCCTGAAAATCACAGAAATACTTTCCGCCTTTAGTTCTAATATTATCTGGCTTATTTTATTGGCCTTTTTATTGGCCAGAGGCTTTATTAAAACGGGACTCGGTGCACGCTTAGCCTACTATTTTATGCGAAGCATGGGTAAAAGCAGCATTGGTTTAGCGTATGGGCTTATTACAACAGAGTTTATCTTGGCCCCCTTCACCCCTAGCAATACCGCACGTGGCGGTGGGATCGTCTACCCCATCGTACAAGCCCTTTCTGAGAAATACCAAAGCAGTCCGCAAGAAGGCTCTTCCCGTAAAATTGGCGCTTATCTGATGAAACTGGGTTACCAAGCCAATGTGATTACCAGTGCCATGTTTCTAACCGCCATGGCGGCTAATCCCCTAATCGCCAGTCTGGCCAGCTCTTTTGGTTTTGAGATCAGCTGGAAAACCTGGGCTTTGGCCGCCCTCGTACCCGGATTGTTCAATCTTGCACTGCTACCTTGGATTTTACAGTGGATTTACCCCCCTGAGCTGAGCCACACACCCGATGCACCGCTTTTTGCCAAGCAAAAACTCTTAGAAATGGGTCCTCTCAAACGAGACGAATGGATTATGTTGTTAACCTTTGGCCTCTTACTAACACTGTGGGTGATGGGTTCTTATCTTTCTATTGATCCGGCGATTGCTGCACTCCTTGGACTATCCATCCTGCTAGCCACAAAGGTTCTTACCTGGGACGATGTGCTACGCGAACAAAATGCCTGGCATACCTTTATTTGGATGGCAACCCTTCTCATGATGTCTGGCTATTTGAGTCAGTTCGGTATGATGCAGTGGTTAGGTCAGCATCTGCAAAATAGTGTAGGCCATCTGCCTTGGGTCACGGTGCTTATCATCGCAAGCCTTCTTTACTTTTATATTCACTATGCTTTCGCAAGTATGACGGCACACATTAGTGCTATGTATACTGCCTTTGCCACCGTGGCGATTACTGCCCATGCGCCGGTGGTGCTGGTCCTTTTACTCTTAGCCTTTTTCTCAAGCCTTTGTGCAGGCATTACCCATTACGGTACAGGTTCTGCACCGGTCTATTTTGGCGCAGGCTATGTGCCTTTTAAAGACTGGTGGCGTGTAGGCGGGATCTTAAGCATTGTGAATATTCTGATATGGAGCCTGGTGGGTGGCTTGTGGTGGAAAGTCTTGGGACTTTATTGATGAAGCTGCTTTTTGTTGATAATAGCCGTACCATTCGTACAGGCATGTCTATGGTCTTAAGCCAGAGAGGCCATACCGTACATGCAGTCAGTACAGGCCAAGAAGCGATTGAAAATCTTAAAACAAATGCAGCTGCTTTTGATCTGGTCATTATGGATCTGTATATGCCACTTATGAATGGCCATGAAGCCGCAAAAATAATCCGAGAACTGCCTGATCTTTGCAAAACAATACCCATTATCGCACTGACTGCGAGCGAAGACCCAAGAGATCTGGAAATTGCTAAAAATGCAGGCATGAATGAATTCGTCATGAAATCGAATGACAATCAGGCTTTATTTGATATTTTAGATCGTTATAATCCTACACACACGGGGTCTTAAATCGAGCCCCTCATGCACACACTCTGAAAAACGTATTGGACAGCGTCCTAATGCTTAGGTTCTATCAAAGTGCCTTATGCGGCGGGTTCGGTGAATCCTGCATAAAAGGCTTTAAGATAGTAACCATTTGCTCTATTTTTTGCTGACTCTGTGTACGTAATGGATCCGTTAATGGATCCTTCGCTAGTGCAAGCAAAGCTGTTTGCCAATGCCGATAGGCTTCCCGCCATGCCCCCGCAAGCATGGCACGTTGTGCCAGTAGATCTTCTAATTGCCAGCTGAGACGCGGTGCATGTGGCGCGCGCTCTAAGCGTACCCTTAAAGCATATTCAGCCTTTGATAGATTAACCAAGCGTACACGCAGTGCTCTGTGCTGCTGCCTCTCACTGAGAGCGCTAGGTGCATAATAATTATTTAGATCAAGATCACTGCCCCAAAGTTTATACAAACAAACGCTACAAAGGAATACTAAAAGACTTAAAACGAGGGAGGAACGCCCAGTACCTATCCAGGGTATAAAGAAGAAACAGGCAAAGACTGTTAAAGCGGTTATCACGCAGTAAAAAAGTATTAACATCTTTTAAAAAACCGTCTTAAACAAATAAATACCACACACAGCATGATAAGCGGCCCCCCCCACAATAATGCTGTACCCCACGCCATCGGTGGATCGTATAAGACAAAGGTTCCATAACGATGGCTTACAAAATCCACAATCGCTTGTTCCTGAAAATTCGCCAACACTTGTTTATAGATCGCTGCACGTAAATCGAGAGCCAAAGGTGCCATAGAATCGGCTAGATTTTGATTCTGACACACACTACAGCGCAATTCATGAATAATCTTGTTAAACAAGATTTGCTGTCCTGGATCCGAAAAAGGATAGATATCGATAGCTTGATCACTGCTTATCATTGGCCTTAGTCCTTCTGTGATAATTTTTGAATCAAAGGCCAAACATCCTTATCCCACGCTGATTTTGTAAGTCCCCCGGGATGTCGATAACGAATCACACCCTTTTGATCAATCACAAAAGTCTCAGGAGTACCATAAACACCATACTCCATACCCAGCGTCCCCTGTTCATCAAAAAGATTGACACTATAAGGATCCCCCTGCGTACTCAAAAAATGGCGCGCATCTTCTAAAGGATCATGATAATTCAGCCCCACCAACTGCCAACAGGACTGATCCTGTGTTTTAGCCAGATCGATCCATAGCTTATGTTCTGCTTCACAGACTGAACACCAACTCGCCCACACATTTAAAACGCTTACTTTGCCCTGCCATAGGGCCTCGGTTATCCGTTGCTGGGGGTCTGAGACCGTACCTATTTCGAAACGAGGTGAGGGCTTATCCAGTAATGCCGTATGGGTGCGTGCAGGATCAAGCATTAATCCCTTATACAAAAGCCCTAAAAGCAGTATAAAAATAAAAAATGGCCCTAGAAAACGCATCATTTTTATACCCTCCGTCGACGGCCTACGCTTGATAAAAGCCCTCCCACCATGAGCATGCCTGCCCCAACCCATACCCCGTGCATCAAGGGCTTGTAACAGATTCGAAAAGACCAATAATCATCTTTGATCAGCGATCCCATGGCAATATAAATATCTCCAAAACCAATACTGGCAATCGCCGCTTCGGTCATACGGCTAGCGCTCGCAATATAAATGCGTTTTTCAGGCCACAGATCCCTAACAGTCTTCGATCCTGGATTGAGCACAAAATGAGCCTGATGTGCAATATAATTAGGACCTTCTAAAACCGTGAGTTTTTTAAACAGCAAATCATGTGTCCCTATACGGAAGGATTGTCCAGGATGCATATAGACATCTTTATCCACAGAATAATGGGATAGTACTGTAATACCTATGACTAAAACAGCGGTTCCCATATGTGCCCATAACATGCCCCAAGCACCCAAAGATAAATGTTTTATGGCGACTATCTTAGCACCTGTCTTGTGAACAAAATGTTTCAAGGTACCTAAAATAATCCAGAAACCTGTAGATAATCCGATGCCCACTTGCCAATAAACCCCGCCCTGCATGAACCAAGAGATCCCAAAACCCAATACCAAACTGAGCAGCAATAGCCTACGAAAACTGCGCCAGACCAAAACCTGGGTATTTTCACCCCAATGCATCACTGGACCTAAAGGTACCAACCATACAACGGGCAGTATGAGCGGTACAAAAACTTTATTAAAGTACGGTAAACCGACTGATATTTTATCATGAAATAGGGCCTCATAGAGGAGAGGAAATAGCGTACCCAAAAGAATGGTCATAGCTGCCACCCCTAATAAAGCACTGCCCAGTAACATTAGGCCTTCTCTGGAAAAAAAAGTCAGTGCCTTGGGCCTATACCATTGCTTTATCCGATAGGCATACAATAAGAGCGTCCCTCCGATAAGCAAAAAGATAAAGGCTAATAAAAACACACCACGTCCCGGATCATTGGCAAAAGTATGCACAGAAATTAAAATCCCAGAACGCACTAAAAAAGAAGCGACTAAACTCATGGCAAATACCATTATCGCCAGCCATAAACTCCAGGCGAATGCTAAAGCTCGCTTATCCGACATCATCAACGCATGGATGAGGGCAATACTTAACAACCAAGGAATTAAAGAGGCATTTTCCACGGGATCCCAAAACCACCATCCACCCCAACCTAATTCATGATAGGCCCACCAACTCCCCAGCGCGATCCCAATACTCAAACAGGCAAAGGCCGATAAGACCCAAGGACGCATCCATTTGGCCCAAGGATAATCGACATCCTTCCCCCCTAAAACACCCACCGCGAAAGCAAAAGGCATCGCAAAACCCACATAACCCAGATACAACAAAGGGGGATGGATCATAAGCCCCATATCTTGTAACAGAGGGTTTAAATCGCGCCCTTCCAAGGGTGCCGGTAAGATGCGTAAAAAAGGATTGGAGACACTGAGTAAAAAAAGCAAAAAGCCTACACTGATAATACCCAATACAACCCATACACGTGCCGCAAAAACAGTCGGTAATGTACGTGAGCCTTGCGTGAATACAAGCATCCATAAACTAAGGAGCCAAACCCACAGGAGCCACGATCCCGAATGTCCACCCCATACAGCCCCTATTTTATAGATGAAGGGCAGTGCAGAATGGGATTGCTCGGCCACATAAAGCACCGAAAAATCATCCACACTAAAAAGATAACATAGTAGAAAAAAAGCGATGCTGATCAAAAAGCTCTGACCCACAGCCAGGGGACGGGCTACCTGCATCCAGCGTGTACGATGTCGTAACAAGCCCCATAGCGGTAAGACACATTGTAGTATCGCTAAGCATAGCCCTAAAATAAGGCAGAAAAGACCTATTTCGGGCAACACCAAACATCCCCCTGCGCGCTGAAGCGCACTTCCCCCTTCAAAGGGGGATTCTTTGAATTTATTCTCGATTGTCTATTCTTTCGGTTTATAATTTTCATCATGTTTTGCTAACACTTCTTCTGCGATTAAAAAGGTAGCGCTTTGTAAAATGCCGCTCACCACAATACCCTGCCCTTCTCTAAAAAGATCGGGCAATAACCCTGTATACTGAACTTTGATAGCCTGTTTCGATGCTTCTAAGTTTTTACCATCGCTAATCAGAAATTCCACGGTTAAACCCTCTTTTCTAATAAGACTTCCTTCTTGAACCATACCCCCTACCCGGATCCGTGTGCCTATCGCGGCTTTGGCATGGCTAACTTCTAAGGGGTTAAAAAAAAAATGAACATTTTCCCGTAGTGCCATCACCACTAAATAGGCTGTCGCCATAGAAGCAATAATTAAAAGTATGAGGCCCACTAAACGATGCTTCTGCTTAGGACTCATGGTTTTTCCTTGCGCCCCAATGCGGGCCTTTTAAAAGCATCTCGTAAACCTGCTTGCGTGCTTTACGCCATTGTATAAGACTGCTAACAAGCTGAAAACTCAATAATAAAAAGGTTGTAAGCATGGCTGAAAAAATCGCAACGGTATGGCTTAGGATCATACTAAACAAGCCCTTAACCATTGGCTGTTTTTTTCACGCAGCGTGATCAGGGTGCGCACTTTTATACTGACCACGGTCAGGTAAAAAAAGACAAAAGCCACGATCATTAGAACTAAAGGATATAACATGCTAAAGGCAATGCTGGGTTTTGAAAAAGACGCGAGGCTGGGTCCCTGATGTAAGGTCGCCCACCATTGCACCGAGAAATGAATAATCGGAATATCGACCAACCCTATAATCGCTAAAATAGCAGAGGCCTTGGCTGCACGATCGGCACCGGGTATTGCACGCCGTAAAGCACTATAACCTAAGTATAAAAAAAGCAAGATTAACTCAGAGCTTAGGCGTGCATCCCAGATCCACCAGGTACCCCACATAGGCTTACCCCATAGTGCACCCGTAATAAGGGCAATCAGTGTATAGGTAGCACCGATGGAGGCACTACTGGCGGCTAGCATATCCGCTAATTTAATGCGCCATACAAGAAAAATAAAGGCATTTACGCTCATAAAACTATAAATACCTAAGGATAAGAAGGCTGCAGGCACATGGACATACATGATCCTAAAAGCATCGCCTTGTTGATAATCGGCCGGTGCACAATAGAATCCGCTATACAAGCCAAAACCGAGTGTGATGAGCGCTAAGAACCCGAAACCGGGTATTGTATAATGGGCAAGACGGTAAATCTGCTTTAAAGCAATCATTCCAAACTAACTCTTAAGGTAAAGGCCATCAACAGAGGCGCCGTGACTAAGCTAAATGTTAATAAAGCGCTTAATAATAAAATATCTGCCTGCCAAGCCAGACCTTGGGCAGCACCGATGACCGCATGAACGCCTAAAAGGATGAGCGGTAATAATAAAGGTAAGATAAGCAGCATGACCAGCCAAGCACCTCGCTCTAAACCCAGCGTTAAAGCAGCGCCCACACTCGCGATTAAACTGATGGTAGGGATCCCTAACAATAAACTGAGTGCTAATGCTACCACAGCTGCACGATTGAAGTGAAATAGCACCCCAACCACAGGCGCTACTAGCAACAAAGGTAATCCTATGACCAACAGATGGGCAAGCATTTTAGCAAAACATAAAACTGCCAGAGGATGTCTGCTTAAAATAAGGTGTTCTAAGGCACCCGCTTGGTAATCCGATCGTAAAATAGACTCAATGGTCATCAATAAAGAAAGTAAAACAGCCATCCAAATAAGGGCGGGGCCTATCTGCGCTAACAGTGTGGGTAGGAAACCAAAAAGAATCAGAAAAAGGCTGGTGATCAGACTAAAAAATCCCAAGGCGGCTAAAGGATCGGCAGAATGCTGGCTATAAATCATACAATCCCGCCTTAAGAGGCCCCAGAATGCCCTAAGCATGGGTAGTGCCTGCATGCATTGGCTTCGATAAAGACGCTAAGGTGATTACCTGTGTTTGTAAACTGTCTCCCAAGCAGTCCTGATGACTGGCTAAGACAATGGCACCACCTCGCTGAAGCTGTCTCTCATAGCATGCCTCGAGAAAATGGATCCCCCTGGCATCCAATCCTGTACAAGGCTCATCCAAAATCCAAAGCTTGGCGGGATCAAGCCTTAAGCGTGCTAAGCCCACACGCTGATATTGACCCTTAGAAAGGGTCTTACAAGGCCTGAGTGCCTCTTCTGCTAAGTCTAATTCGCTGAGCACATGATGGATCATAGCCATCGTAAGGCTGCTGCCCAGATCTTGGAGCTTCATGAACCATAAAAGATTTTGTACCGGGCTAAGGGCTGGATGCAGCCCCATCTGATGCCCTATATAAAGACGCGAGACTGTACAATGCAAACGACCGGCAGATGCTGAACAAAGTCCTGCGAGGATCCTTAAAAGCGAAGACTTGCCAGCCCCATTAGCCCCTTTGATATGCAGGATCGTGCCTGGATCAACATTAAAAGTTAATCCGCTAAATATAGACTGTTGGTCTCGGGCATAGGCTAAGTTTTGTACACGCAGCACTTTCAGGCCTCTTGCTATTTACCGCTGAAGGGTTAGACTAGCACATTCAAAAAGAGCCGAGGAGTCTTGCGTGACCCATTTCCTTTTAGAATATGGTATGTTCTGTGCCAAAATCATAACCGTAGCCCTACTCTGTCTCGGGGGTATTCTTTTTTTAATGTTTATGATGGATCAGCGTCATCGCGAAGGCGAATCCATCGAGATTGAGAAAATAAACGATAAGTTCGATGCTATGCGCGAGACCTTAGAAGAGGTACTTTTTAGCAAACACGAAATAAAAGCACTCAAAAAAGAACGTAAAAAACAAGAAAAACTGGAAGAAAAAAACAACAAACGCCTACAGAAAATGGGGGAAATAATCCCTCAATCGCGTCTGTTCGTATTACGTTTTGAAGGTGATATGCAAGCCTCAGAGGTAGAAAATCTACGTCAAAGCATTACGGCCATCCTATCGGTTGCCACACCCGCTGATGAAGTACTGGCGATTATAGAAAGCCCAGGCGGTTTTGTGCACCATTATGGCTTAGCAGCCTCGCAACTACAGCGGATCCGCCAACGCAATATTCCGCTCACGGCCAGCATCGATTTAGTGGCAGCCAGTGGCGGTTATTTAATGGCTTCAGTGGCCAATACCATTATCGCTGCACCCTTTGCCATTGTTGGATCGATTGGCGTGCTCGCACAAATTCCTAATTTTAACCGTTTATTGAAAAAGCATTCGATTGATATCGAACAACATACCGCCGGCGAATACAAAACAACCCTCACCATGCTGGGTGAAAACACCGACAAAGCGCGTGAAAAATTTAAAGAGGAACTGGAAGATACCCACAATCTTTTTAAATCATTTGTATTGGAACACCGATCACAATTAGATATTACACGCTTGGCCACCGGCGAGCATTGGTATGGCACAAAAGCCTTAGCCCTGAAGCTTATCGATCGCATTATCACCAGCGATGATTATCTGATGCACAAAAGTGAAGCCTCTGATATTTTTGAAGTATCCTATGTGATTCATGAAGGAACCCTTGATAAGATTATTTCAGCTGTGCATGGCACAACTTCTAAAATCTTAAGCGTTTTGGGATTGCGTTTTTAAAAACCTTCTTTCATAGAGTCTTGTAAACGCAACATAGCCTTGCTATGTATTTGACTAATACGAGATTCGCTCACGCCTAAGACTTTTCCCACAGCCTTCAGATTGAGTTCTTCCTGATAATACAGTTGAAGCACCTGTTGTTCACGTTCTGGCAGTTTTTCAAGAGCCTTGGCTAAGGATTCTTTGGATTGTTCATATTCTAAACCTTCTAAGAGCGTGGGTTCTTTGCAAAGTCCCATACCGATATCCTCTTCCATGCCTAAATCACCCAACATGGCTAAACGTGTATTATGCGTATCTTGTACAATTTGATGATGCTCTTGCATACTAAGGGCTAAATGATCGGCCACCTCTCGATCGCGTGCATCACGCCCCGTTTTATTTTCAATCTCTCGCACGGCCTTATAAATACGTCGTCTATTGCGATGTACAGAACGTGGTGCCCAATCCCCTTTACGCACTTCATCTAAAATCGATCCGCGAATACGGATCCGTGCATAGGTTTCGAAGCTCGCCCCTTTTTCAGCATTATAATTTCGTGCCGCTTCTAATAAACCAATCACTCCCGCCTGGGTTAAATCATCCACAGAAAGCGATGCGGATAAATGTCTCCATAAATGTTTGGCAATCTGTGTTACCAAGGACCCATGTTGTTCAATAACAGCCTTTTGAAAAGCCTCTGGTGAGGCTGCAAGAGATCGCATGCATAAGCTCCTTTATTTCGATCACATGCTTATCTATGCAAGACTCATTCCGAGGCAATAGCACGTATTTTTTAGCGGAACCAATGCATGCACGATTGTCTAACAACCAAGAACCGTTGGTTGATGAACCCAAACAGAATCATAAAGGGCTTATACATGTTTCATACAAAACGTCATGTGATACAAAAAGAGATTGCCAAGGTATTGGGCATTATTTCCGTGATACTTCTCAGTATCGTGAGTAACACCCTGCAAGCGCTTACCTACACGATTCCCAAAACGGGTAATCAGATTGGTCAGGTTGAAGAGATCCCTGCCAAAGTGGGTGATACCCTTGCGAGTATCGCAGAACGATTTAGCATCGGGCAGCAAGCGATGCGGATCGCTAATCCAACACTAAAAGGTACAAAGCTTAAACAAGGGACGATGGTCACCATTCCAAGTGTTTTTTACCTGCCTGTCAATGCACCCCGCCAAGGTTTAGTGGTCAATCTGAGTGAAATGCGTGCCTATTATTATCACCCTGATACGCAACATGTGAGCACTTATCCACTCTGTGTCGGACGTAAAGGGTGGACAACCCCCCGTGGTACCACCACAGTTGTTTCTAAGAAACCAAACCCAAGCTGGCACCCACCTGCTTCGATTAAGGCCGAAGCCGAGGCCGAGGGTCATCCACTGCCCGACCGGGTTGCGCCTGGCCCTCATAATCCTTTGGGACGCTATGCAATTCATCTAGGGATCCCCGGTATTTTAATCCATGGCACGACCGCGCCCACCAGTGTGGGACAACGTAGTAGTCATGGCTGTATGCGCATGTATACGACGGATATCGAAGATCTTTTCAATCACATTCCGATCGGAGAAGTGGTACACTTAATCGATGAAACACACCCCTAAAACAGTGCGCAGGAGTATACAATGACGACGATTCACACGAATATTTCGGCCAATGGCATTACACTGACCATGAGCGTTGAAGGTCGTTTTGACTTTAGTGCCCTGCCTCTTTTTAGGAGCGCCTATGAAAAGCAACAACCCAAGCCTCAGGCTTATATTATCGACTTAAGTAAAGCCGACTATTTAGACAGCTCCGCTTTAGGGATGCTCTTAGCCTTAAGAGACTATGCGGGGGGAGATGCGGCCAATATTCGACTCAAAAACCCCAACCCTGATGTGAAAAAAATTCTGGTCATTACCAAGCTCGATGAGCTTTTCGAGATCGAATAGTCATCTGTTTAATCATTTTTTCCGAATGGCACTCGGGGACATACATCCCTGTATTCGACGATTAACCGTCCCTGGTATCGACGCGCCCCTCATGCACATTCGGAAAAACTTGTCTGGCGAGGTAATAGTACGATTTAGTCCTTTAGATCATAGGCTTTGGCACGTGGGGATTTCTGAGTAGGCACCTCCGATACCCTAAGGGGTTGAGGTAGATCCTTCGGCGCAATGTTTTGATTGGGATAAAGAATCATTAAACGTTCAATGACATTCGCTAATTCTCGTACATTACCAGGCCAATCATAATGAATCAATGCATTCAAACTTTTGGGTTCCATTTTCATCACACTACTATGCGCACGCCCGTGTTGCTCAATAAAATAATCAACCAGCAAGGGGATATCTTCTTTGCGTTCTCTTAAAGGCGGAATGTCTATGGGAAATACATTCAAGCGGTAAAACAGATCTTCTCGAAAGCTCCCCCGATGCATGGCCTTTTCCAGATCTTGATGGGTGGCTGCCACAATACGTACATTGGCTTTGATCGACCGATTAGAACCCACCCGCTCAAAAACCTGCTCTTGTAAAACCCGTAATAACTTGGCCTGCATCCCAGCCGGCATATCGCCAATTTCATCCAAAAACAAAGTCCCCCCCGACGCCAATTCAAAACGACCTTGTCGTGTACCAATAGCCCCGGTAAAAGCGCCCTTCTCGTGTCCAAAAAGTTCACTTTCCAATAGCTCTAGCGGAATCGCAGCACAGTTAAGGGCCACGAAGGGGCCTGTAGCCCGTCTGGATAAGGCATGCAGCGATCGGGCGACCAATTCTTTACCCGTGCCCGATTCGCCTAAAATTAATACGCTGGTCGACTTCATCGCCACCCGATCGATAAGGTGTTGAACCCGCTTGATACCCGCACTACAGCCAATAAGAGGTGTTTGATTATGGGTCGTCATGATGTATAGCCCTTGTCAGCGTGAATACCTATCTTTAGGAATAGTGCTTAAGGCGTATATAGTCAAATAAATAACATATTTGATTGGCAGTTGCCATTTAAGCGATCTACGGGTATCTTAGGACTTGTTCATGGCGGGGGGCTGTAGCTCAGTTGGTAGAGCGTTGCGTTCGCAATGCAAAGGTCAGGAGTTCGATCCTCCTCAGCTCCACCACTAAAATAAGTAGTTTATGAAAATTTTTAATCCACCTTACATTTAAAAAGTTGCTTAAAGCCTCTCGCTTTTTGCCAGACAAATTTTCTGGATTCTTTAAGAAAGTTGGTGCCGAAGGACGGACTCGAACCGACACAGGCTTTCGCCCACTACCACCTCAAGGTAGCGTGTATACCAATTTCACCACTTCGGCTAAGGCGCACTCACGGGGATATCATCATGCTGAACTATTTTCTCAGCATTTTCTCGTTGGGATTTTACTTGAACCTGTTCGATTAATGCATCTAAATCGTTGGGTTTTGTCTTTCGCACGGTTAAATAACCCAAGGCAAGGCTGGTTATAAAGAAAAGCGTTACAAAGATGGCTGTAAGCCGTGTAATGAAATTACCAGAGCCCTGACTACCAAAAATCGTTTGAGAAGCGCCGCCGGCACCAAAAGAGGCACCTGCTTCTGCACCTTTACCATGCTGTACCAGAATAAGGCCAATTAAGGTCATGGATATTAAGACATGTAACACTAAAACTACTTGTTCCATATTTCTACCGCTCTATTATAAATACCGACCAAGGCTATAGGGTCTTTAGATGCCCCACCGATTAATAAGCCATCGACATGGGGTTGAGACAACAAACCCTCTGCACTCTCAAGCTTCACGCTGCCACCATACACAATCGAGAGGCCCTTTGCCAAGGGGGTATCCCGACTGGCTGCATAGGCACGAATCCAAGCATGCACCCCTTCTACTTCCTCGGGCGTGGCAACTAAACCTGTCCCAATCGCCCAAACAGGCTCATAGGCGATGATACCACGTGTGTAATCCTGTAGAGAAGCATTTGAGAGAAAACTTTCTAACTGATTTTCAATAACCTTAAAAGTTTGCCCTGCTTCCCGTTGTTGTTGGGTTTCGCCCACACACACAATAGGCATAAGCCCCGCATTGTACGCGGCCAGGCTCTGCTTCACAATCGCTGCCTCATCTTCCCCAAAGTATTGTCGTCGTTCCGAATGCCCTGTAATAACATACTGATAACCCATCTCTCTGAGCATAGAGGCCGAAATCTCCCCCGTAAAAGCACCCGCTGCTTCAACGCCACTGAATACCGTTTGTGCACCCAAATCGATAGCAGCCCTTTTTAAAGGTTGAATGTGTTCGAGAAGACTTTGGGCATACAGGGCGGGTGGACATAGAATAAGATGTACATTCGGATCGGGGACAAAAGTTTTTAGCAAAGATTGCATGAAATCGCGTACAAAGGCTCGTGACCCATGCATTTTCCAATTGGCAATAATGTAAAACGAACGATGATTATTCATTAAAAAGCCCTAATTTTTTTAGAGGCTTAGCACGGTAACAGTGATACGCAAACACATGGGAAGCATGCACCATACAAACAAGAATATAGGTATAACGGGGTGTTCCGGCCATGGAACAAAAGAATAAGATTAGAAGCACACTCAAACCAATGGCATTCAAATACAATAAAGGCATCGCAGCCCATGAGCGGGCTTGCATTTTTATACTGTAAACAAGATAGACTAAACATAAAATAGCCGCATTCATATGCGACATTAGCCCATAAAAAAGGATACCAAAGCTAGCATACAACACGCGATACAAAGGTGTTTCAGGTGTACTGAGGTGCGACAACACCTGAGGCACATACATAAAACCAGGTCTAGAGAGTAAAGCATGTGCCATATTATTGGCACGATGCTTAAGATAAATGATCGGATGTGACATGAGGCCCCGAACCCAGGCTTTATAAATAAGCGTACGTTCTACGGGATTGTTTCCCTTTCTTAAAATAGCGTCTGCGCCAAAAACTAAATGATCGACACTCGCCGGAACACCGTTTCGGTAAAAAGTATCGCGGAGTTTTTTATCGGAAAAATTTTCATTTTTAATACAATCGGGTAAAAACACTACACCGCTATGGATGCTGATGGCCGCCAAATCATAAATTTTTACATATTGCCAACTATAATTGCGTTGGTTCTCTGGCACCCAATAAGCATTCAAGCTCTTTAAGCTGCCATAAAAAACGAAGGATAAAGCACAAAAGATGGGTAAAAAACGTTTAAAGTTGATTTCATAACGTGCAAGACTATGCGCGATCCACACTAATAAAATGGGCGCGCAGTACTGTGCTTGAAACTTCAACGCTGTACCATAAAGCAATATCAGAAAAATACTGATCAATGCATACCAACGCAAGGGCTTTTGCATCGAGGTGATATAGCTTAAATAGGCTGCACAACATAAAAAACCAAAGGCAAATCCCACATCCTTCCAAATGAACCCCGCATAAATAAAAATTTGTGGTATGAACGGTAGAAGCACAAAGGCGAAACGAATTTTTTGCTGCGCGAAACTTTTAATGAAATAAAAAACGGCAGCATAAAGAAAAGAAAGATGTAAGCCTAATAAAAGACCCGATCCGGGTTCAAGCTTATTAAGATAGTGCCAGACCCAAGACATCATCGGTGGATGATGATCGGTATAAACACCACTTAACGCCATTGCATACTGCGAATGTGTATCCGGTGTCCAGAACCCAGGCCATACGATCCATAGGTGCAACAAACCCATTCCTAGCACAAGCAGCAAGGGAGATTCACGGCGTCTGAACGTGTTTCTTAAAAATAGCATCGGACACTTTATAGCACAGTCCTTTTACTAAAGACTAGATGCCTTCTTTGTAGCGATGAATTATGTTAGCTGTTCGACATCATTCGAAAAATCGCGAAAAATTTTGTAATAGCCTATCTTAATGAGATGATGATTTTTAAAACATCCATGCTTATTTCTCTCCTAGGTCTTGGTCTAGCCTTTGTATGGGGTGGCTTTGAGGCGCTCGTTTTGGTATTCACCTTGAGCCTCTTAGAAATCGGTCTTTCTTTCGATAATGCCATACTCAATGCCGCCACGCTCAAGAAGATGGATAAGCTTTGGCAAGACAGATTTCTTTATTGGGGGATCCTGATTGCCGTGTTTATTGTACGTTTATGGCTACCTGTTTTTATGGTAGCGCTACAATCGGATCAGTCCATGCTTTCAATATTAATCCTGGGGTTGAAACATCCTGAACAGTATGCAGTACTTGTTAATAAGACAAAACCCGTTTTTTTTACGTTTGGAGGTCTTTTTATACTACTGGTTTTTCTCGATTTTTTATTCAAACCCACAACCCATGAACGATGGTTCAAGTGGCTTGAAAAAACAACCCTAAACCTGGGCAAATATGGACCCTGGGCCGTTATATTAAGCACTATCGTCTTATTGCTGCGTTATTGTACGGCACCCAGTATCGATCAAATGCCTGTTTTATATGCAGGCCTTATCGCGCTCTGTCTTTTTATGCTATTAAAAAAACTTCGAAGCTCACTCAAAACCAATCGCTTTGGTTTGTCCAATCATCAATTAGCCCATTTTTGCTATTTAGAAGTGCTCGATGCATCCTTTTCTTTAGATGGTGTGATTACAGCCTTTGTCATCACACCCGATCTTGTCATTATTTTTATAGGACTGAGTATTGGTGCTGTTTTTGTGCGCTCTATGACCATTGCACTGACGCAGAAGTCTGTGCTTAAGCAATATCGCTATTTGGAACATGGGGCCCATTATGCACTGGGGATTTTAGCCATGGTTATACTGCTGGATCAGTATATTCATATACCAGGTTGGCTGACAGGCTTTTTAAGCATCAGTGTGATTGCTTATGCTTTGTATTGTTCGACACGAGCGTTTAGCTTAAAGTCTTTATTCTAGGCGTTTTCCAATGCAGCCTTAATAGTTTCTGCTAAGTTTTCGGCAAGGCTTTGAACCAAAACAGCATCTTCACCTTCTACCATCACGCGTAACAAGGGTTCTGTACCCGAAGCACGTAGCAACACGCGCCCTTGTCCTTTAAGATGATGATTCACTTTAGCAACAGCCTTGTGGATCGCTGGATGATCCATGGATTGCTTAGGATTAGGATGCTTCGACTGTGCCTCTATCGAAAACGGTACATTAATGAGCGTTTGGGGATATTTACGCATGCCTGATACGAGGGTGGCTAGTGAGTGCCCTGTTTCACAGATAATGGCTAAGACTTTTAAGGCACAGACAATACCATCCCCCGTGCTATTGGCATCTAAACAAATGATATGACCCGAAGCCTCACCGCCTAGATTGCCTTTTTGTTCTTCTAAACGACGTAAAATATGTCTATCTCCAACGGCCACACGCTCAAAAGGGATCTGCAGCGATTGAAAAGCTTTTTCTAAGCCATAATTGCTCATAATGGTCCCAATCACAGGGCCTTGTAAGCGTTGGATCTGTTGATACCATTTAGCAATCATGTACAAAATCTGATCACCATCGACCACCACACCTTGTGCATCGACTAGAATGACACGATCGCCATCCCCATCAAAAGCAATGCCAAGATCGGCCTTTGTTTTGATCACTTCTGCGCTGAGCAAGGCTGTATGGGTCGATCCGCAATCGTGATTAATATTAAAACCATCCGGCTGTACACCCAAGCTAATAATCTCAGCCCCAAGTTCTCTAAAGACACAAGGCGCAATGCGGTAGGTAGCACCATGGGCACAATCCAAGACCACTTTCAAACCGCGTAATTGCAGATGACTGGGAAAAGTACTTTTACAAAATTCGATATAACGCCCTTCAGCATCATTGATACGTGAGGCTTTACCTAAAGATCGCGAATCGACCATCTGCATGGGTTCTTGCATCATGGCTTCAATGCGATTTTCCATAGCATCGGGTAGTTTTGTACCCTCTGCTGAGAAAAATTTTAAGCCATTGTCATAATAGGGATTATGAGAGGCGCTGATTACAATGCCTATCTGTGCACGAAAAGTACGGGTTAAATAGGCAATGCCGGGGGTTGGCATAGGGCCTAAGAGTCGGGTATCAACCCCTGCAGAACAAAGCCCCGCTTCCAGGGCCGATTCAAAAAGATAACCAGAAATACGGGTATCCTTACCAATAAGCACCTTGGGATTGAGCGTGCTTTGCGTTAAAACGGACCCTACAGCCCATCCCAATTTTAAGACCCAATCGGCTGAAATAGGGGGTTCGCCTACACGCCCTCGAATACCATCGGTACCAAAATACTGCATGAAAAAAGCCTACTTACTGTTCGTTCGGTGCCGGATCGCCTAAGCCAATAGTCTTCGCTGAACTTAAGGATTTTTTAAGGTCTTCAGGCTTTCCTATTTTTGGTCTTTGATTCCAATCGCTGGGTTCACGCGGCACACGTCCTTCCATAGCATCTTTAATTTGTTCCAAATCAATCGTTTCATACTTCAATAAAGCTTCGGCCATTAAATGTAGCTTGCTCATATTTTCCTGTAAAATTTTGGTGGCTAAAGCATAATTGCGATCGATAATGCTTCGAATCTCTTCGTCAATTATTTTGGCAGTTTCACCTGAAATATCGTTACGCTTATTCATGGCATGACCCACAAAGACTTCTTGATCTTCATCGCCATACGTTAAAGGACCTAAGCGTTCCGATAAACCCCAACGCGTGACCATACTGCGTGCAATGTCGGTAGCTCTTTGAATATCATTAGAGGCACCGGTCGTCACGCTATTATTGCCAAAAATAAGTTCTTCGGCCACACGTCCTCCAAAAAGTCTTGCAATTTGGCTTTCCAGGTACTGCCGACTATGACTATAGCGATCGCCTTCTGGTAAAAAGACGGTAACCCCTAAGGCTCTGCCACGGGGCATAATGGTAACCTTATAGACGGGATCGGCCTCAACAACCGACCAGCCCACAATGGCATGTCCGGCTTCATGATAGGCTGTTAGTTTTCGTTCGCTTTCACTCATCACCATGGAACGTCGCTCAATACCCATCAATAACTTGTCTTTCGCTTTTTCAAAATCGGACATTTCTACCGTGCGCTTATTCAGGCGCGCCGCAAAAAGCGCGGCTTCATTCACAAGGTTAGCGAGATCGGCCCCCGAAAATCCGGGGGTTCCACGGGCAATCACCCGGGGATCGACGGTATCACCGACGGGCACTTTACGCATATGCACAACCAAGATCTGCGCTCGACCGCGAATGTCTGGCAGACTCACCGACACCTGTCTATCAAAACGACCGGGTCTTAGTAAGGCGGGATCTAATACATCGGGACGGTTGGTGGCTGCGATCACAATCACACCTTCACTGCCTTCAAAACCATCCATTTCAACCAATAGTTGATTGAGCGTTTGTTCACGTTCATCGTGCCCACCACCCATACCGGCACCACGATGTCGTCCGACGGCATCAATTTCATCGATAAAGATAATGCAAGGTGCTTGTTTTTTGGCTTGTTCGAACATATCGCGTACGCGGGATGCACCCACGCCCACAAACATCTCTACAAAATCGGATCCTGAAATCGTAAAGAAAGGTACTTTGGCCTCACCGGCAATGGCTCTGGCCAAAAGCGTTTTACCCGTACCAGGCTGTCCCACCATTAAGACACCCCGTGGAATACGCCCACCCAATTTTTGAAATTTGAGGGGATCGCGCAAGAACTCCACCAATTCTACGACTTCTTCCTTGGCCTCATCCACACCGGCGACATCGGCAAAGGTTACTTTAACCTGATCTTCACCTAATAAACGTGCCCGACTGCGACCAAAAGACATCGCCCCACGTCCGCCACCGCCACCCTGCATCTGGCGCATAAAGAAGATCCATACCCCAATAAAAAGGATAATGGGAAACCAGCTTACAAAGATATTCATGAGTAGGCTGGGTTGTTCTGGTGCTTTACCGCGTACCACTGCACCGCTTGCAACCAAATTGTTTAAGACGCTATCGGACATCTGTGGAATATAGGTTGTAAAGGGCTTATCATCTTGGGTGGAGCCGTTAATATTACGATCTTCGACAACGATCTGTTTAATATCACCCGACCGTACTTTTTCCAAAAACTGTGAATAGGCAAGCTTGCTTACCTGTTTGGGTGCCGGTCCAAAATTATTAAAAACGGACATAAGCACCAAAGCGATGACCAACCACAGGAGTAAACTTTTAAGCATATCGTTCTTCATGAAGACGCCCTCTATAATTCGATTTTTGTTTCGACCCTTGGGTGCTGTTGATAACCTTTTGCCACGATATAAACCTCCGAAGAGTCTGATCGTGAAGCCTTAGGCTTTCGGATTATCACCTGTTTAAAATGCTGCTTAACGGCTTGCAGATAGTCTGTAAAACCACGACCTTGGAATATTTTCACGAGAAAAGTTCCATCTTTGATTAACAACCCTTCTAAAGAGATTAAGGCTGCTTCCACTAAGGCAAAAGCTTTGGCCTGATCCACCACGGCAATACCACTAAGATTAGGCGCCATATCGGAAATCACCAAATCGGCTTGCCCCCCTGGTAAAGCGCTCTGTAACTGCGCTATGACCGTGGGCTGCTCAAAATCACCCCGAATCGCACACACATCTTTTAACGGTTCCATTTCTAAGATATCGATTGAAACCACAAAACCTTTAGTCCCCACACAGGCCTTTGCGACCTGAGACCAACCACCCGGAGCTGCCCCTAAATCCACTACCCGCAAACCAGGTTTAAATAAGTTATCTCTCTGATTTATCTCTAATAACTTAAAAGCCGCTCTAGAACGGTACCCCTGGGCTACCGCCAGCTTGACATAGGGGTCACTTCGCTGTCTTTGCAACCAGCTATGGCTGCTTTTCGTTTTAGGCTGCATGCCCGAATCTTAACACGTACACCTTTTTTCATAAACCCTCATCATAGGCCTCATAACCAAGATGGAACTAAATCTCGGAATGATTCTCCAATTAGGAAGACATTCAATAGGGGGCATCAGCATGGCGACTAAGAAAGAGAAAGAGCGAGTGGAAGAAGAGAAGGTAAAAGAATTATTTTCGAAACTCCGCGCACTTGCTACACGCGATGAGGCAACAGATTTAAGCCCCCGCCAGTGCTTGGAAGACTGCTTAAAGGGTGTAAAAGCGCAGGTAGAGGGTGCCGAAGCAGGTTACTTGGTAGGCTATACAGCTGGTATGGCCACCCGTCAGCGTCACGATAAGGATCGTAAGCACACTCCCAAAAGATTGGAAAACTTAAAAGTTTTTCTAGGCTTAGCACCCACTTTAAGCGCAGAAGAAATCTTTGAAGCATTGGAGGAGCAAGAAAAACTGCAAAAGCAAGAAAAGCAAGAAGAGAATGTCGCGCCAACTCCCACAACAAACCCAATGCTACAGATGGATGTGCCCATGCAGACTCATTTTGATGCTATGAGTCCTGCGGAGCAAGAAATATTTTCTAAAGCGTATCTAAGAACCTATTTCGAAGGTTACCAAAAAGGTTTTCAAGTTATTGCGCCTAAGAACACAGCAATTTCTCAAAAACCAACTGCAGCAATACTCCATAGCGAACTGGAAGTAGAACTCGATCAAGACACGATTGATCTATTAGCTAACGCAGTCTCTACAACACCTAAAAAAATTCAAGAAGCTATCCTTTTATATGCACGCGTCGATAAAAAAACACAAGATGATTTATTGCCAGAATCGTTCCCAGAATCGAATGAATTAGATTCAGACAATGGAAAATTAGATACAAGCGCTAACCCAGCCACTCCCCCATCAATACCTAATATAACTGTAGCAATTCCCGCTGAAAACAACCCTATCCCCTTGATAAATAATGACATTGTTGAAAATGCTTTGCCAAAAGAGAATTTGCAACCTGTTGATTCAAAAGAAGAAAAAGCCTCTTCGGAAATTGCTGCTAGAACTGCCAAAAGACGAAAAAAACGTGATCGTGTTGGCTACCAGGCAGTTACCAAAGCACCCGAAGGATTTCCGAAGAAAGCACACGAAGGACTTCCGAAGTACGAAAAGGAACCAAAACCTATAAAAAAATCTGAAGAATCGGGTTCCACAAGACCTGCAATAACACCTAATACAGCAATACCAGCTGCAGTACCTGACTCCACCCCCCTAACACCTGGCCATGGAAAGAGCGAATCTCTCGAAAAAGATCTGCATAGCGTTACCCAAGCATTAAAACCGAGTCATCCCGCATCACAAAGCGGGACCGAGTCGTCAATAAAGCCCATTGCATTTTCAGGGAAATCTAAGGCCATCTTTGAACGTGCCATTACGGCGGATTATGCGGCAAAAGAGAAACAATTTGCACATCGTCATTTGAGTTATAAAAAAACACGTGAAAAACAAATGAAGTTGATCGATGATGTTCGGAAAGCTTTAAATAATAACCCTGCTATTAGTGAAAAAGACAAAGGTGTTGTTTTAGAGGCCGTTATGAGTTCCATGTTAAACCATTTGAAAAAAGAGCATCGTTGGACACAAGTATTTGGAACCAAAAGCCGTTTAGAGACTGTTTTACGTGATGATATAAAAATAATCAAAAAGGATTTGGGTCTCGCTCATTCAAATCCATTGCAAGCAATGTGGTTGATACGAACACATCTCAAGGGGAATGCCGATTTAACAAAAGATTGTTTTAAAATTCTAGGAGAGGAATCCCCAGGACACAGAATCCAAAAACCCAAAGGCTGAACAATTTTTCCAGCCCCAAGGCCGGGACGGGTGCGTCCTATGTTGACCATGAAAAGTCTTATAACTTACTAAGTTTAGAGTCCAACAGAGAGGCCAGAATGCTGGGTTGAAGGCACTGCGTTCTAGCTATTCCTATTTTAGAGATAAACGACTTCTGATACTTCATAAGAAATCGCGCCGTTGGGCGTTTGTACTTCGACTAAATCGCCTTGATGCTTACCAATCATCGCACGGGCAATGGGAGAGGCGACAGAAATCTTAGAGACTTTCAGGTCGGCCTCATCCTCGCCCACAATCTGGTAACTGAGTGCCTGTTCTGTTTCCACATGAATAAGGGTCACTTTTGCACCAAAGACCACCTTACCTTCATTGGTCATACCCTTGAGATCGATGACATGGGCATTGGATAACTTGGATTCTATTTCACGAATACGCCCTTCTATAAAACTTTGCTGTTCCTTGGCAGCATGGTATTCGGCATTTTCGCTCAGGTCGCCATGCTTACGGGCTTCGGAAATATCGGCGATTACTTTGCGGCGCGCTACGCTTTTAAGGTGCTCCACCTCTTTGCGCAACTGCTCTGCACCCTGCTCTGTCATAGGAACTTTTGTCATTGGCTGTACCCTAAGAAATAATGAAATTTGTTGTAAAGCTTACATATTTACACTTTAGTACCTCATTATACACAAAACCAGGATGCATAAAGAAGTATGCAACTAAATCCTTCAGGGCAGGTCAAAGAAGAAGAATCATCCAGGAGTGCATCTTATGGCCAACATAGATATTCAGAGACTATTCCTAAAA